>Ga0118677_10009389_pt1 | contig 15295 bp, 5 predicted proteins | sample AliMusrvi5mmetaG_FD_86154 | JGI IMG/M metagenome (GOLD analysis project Ga0118677, IMG submission 86154)
AACCGCCACGGCAAACTCCGTGAGATTGGTCTTTCCAACAATCCGCACATGCCGCTCCCGTGCCAGCTCAAGACAGGCCGCATCGCGCCGCGCCGGCGGATTGGTCCTGGCAACATAGGCGGATCCGGCCGTGGTAACCTCCCCCTTCATGTCGATAAGATCCTTGACCGCCAGTCGCAGTCCGTCGCGATGCTCAGGAGCAGGCCAATAGGAAATAAACGCGTGATTGCGATTGCCGTTGTCCCGGCCCTCCGGCGTGACAGAGCAACCGCCGATCAAACCCAGCAACAGGAGCCAGGCCATACCCCACTTGGCAATGGCTTGGCGATGCTGGGTCATGGCAGCGCCAGAACGCAGCGAGGTTTGGCCAACCGGCATTGCTGCCAGAAGCGCCTCGAACTGGCAATGGGCGCCAGTTACGGCAATGCGGCGCACCCGGGGGATCACAAGTAATGAAATTCTCATAAGATCGATTGCTGCGCCCGTTGCTGAGCTGATGGCGGACCGCCGCCCGCCGATAATTCATCATGCCATTCATTCGGCGCGGTCGCCATGGGGTGTAACCCGACTTTGGATGGGTTGAATCTCAGTCCGGTGAGGCCAGCACGGCGGATAGGTGGATTTGCGGCGCCCGGCACACGTTTGTTAGAACCGCGGAGGTGGATGTCACCGCTCAAGCCATGACTTCAGACGCGCTTGGTAATCGAGAGGCATGCGCGATATCACACGCGGATTTCAAGCGCCCCTGCGGGGCTGTGGGCATGCGGCCCGGCCCCGAGCAGACGCGCGATCTGCTCATCGGATAAAGCCGTCATATCCACCTGGTCGGTGGCTGCCGCCGGTTCTGCCAGTGGGGCGGTTGCCAGTGACGGACTGGCGCTTGCGCCGCCCATGTGTTCGGCGATGAGGGTCGCGATTTGGCCGATGGTGCGGGCCCGCATCAGGCTCGCTGGGGGCAAGGCGACACCGATGGCACTCTCTATCGAGTTTTCAATCTCGACGGCCATCAGCGAATCAAGTCCCAGATCGGTGAGCGGCTGATCGGCACGCAGGCCCTCGGGTTTGACGCGCAACACCGCGCCGACGACGTCGCGCACGGCCTGCCCGATGACGTCGATGCGTTCCGCCGGCGCGGCCCTCTCGATTTTGACGCGCCAGTCGCTTTTCGCGCCATTGGTTTCCGGGCCTTCGACGCCGGTGGCAAAGACATGCTCTAACAACGGACTCTCCTGGCTGCCGCGGAACGACTGGCGCCACTTTGCCCAATCCACCCGCAGCGCCATCGCCTGGGTGGTGCCCGAGTTGAGGAACGTCTCTAGCAAAACCATCACCTCGCTGGGTGACAGCGGCGTGGTGCCTTGGCGGGCCAGGTATTCGGCGACCCGCTCGTTGCGGGCCACATAACCTTGGCCGCCGAGCGCACCCCAATTGATCACCAGTGCGGGCAGTCCTGCGGCCCGACGATGATGCGCGAGGGCGTCGAGGAACGCGTTGGCGACGGCATAGTTGGCCTGGGCCGAGTTGCCAAAGATACTGGAAACCGAGGAGAACATCACAAAGCAATCGAGTGCCATGTCGCGGGTGCCGTCATGGAGCAGCCATGCGCCGCTTGCTTTGGGTGCCAGCACGTTGCGCATCCGTTCGCGTGTGAGGGTTGAAATCGGTGCGTCATCAATCACCATCGCCAAGTGGAACACGCCTTTGAGAGGATAGCCGGCCTCCGCGATTTCCGTTAGCAGGCGCCGCACGTCGGCCGCTGATCCGGCATCGGCACACACCACCCGCACGTCCACGCCGCGGGCGCGCAGCTTAGACACACAGGCTTGCGCGGCGGGCGCGGCGGCGCCGCTTCGGCTTGTTAGAACAAGGTGTTTCGCGCCGCAGTCCGCCAGCCATTCGGCCAGCACCTTGCCGAAGCCGCCGAACGCGCCGGTGATCAGGTAACAGCCATCCGGCTTGACCTCGAAGGCGGCAGCCAAGGGCTCGCCACGCCTCGCGACAAAGGGCTCGGCGAAAGACACGATGACTTTGCCCGTGTGCTTGCCCTGCGCCATGAGCCGGAAGGCCGCGTCGACCCGGCATGCCGGAAACGACCGGAACGGCAGCGGCCGCAGCACGTCCTGTTCGACTAACACCGCAACCTGCTCGAGCAGTTTTCGGGTTTGCTGCTCATTGCCGCGGAAAATCGCGTCCATCGCGACCACATGGAACGAGGCGTTCTGCCGCAACGGCCATAGCGGGATGCGGGAGTTCTGATAGATGTCACGTTTGCCGATTTCGATGAACCGTCCGAATTGCGCCAGGCAGGAAAGTCCCATCGGAATGGCCTCGGCAGACAGTGCGTTGAGCACGACGTCCACGCCCTTGCCGGCTGTGATCGCCATCACCTCTTCGGCGAAGTCGGCGCGGCGCGAGTCGATGACATGCCTGACGCCGAGCACACCTAACAGCGAGCGCTTGGCCGGAGAGCCGGCGGTGGCAATGACTTGCGCGCCGAGGTGATGGGCGATTTGGATTGCGGCCATGCCCACGCCCCCGGCACCCGCATGAATGAGGATGCGCTCGCCGGCCTTGAGATGTGCCACGGTGTTGAGCGCGTGCCATGAGGTCATGAACACCACCGGCAACGTCGCCGCTGCCTCAAATGACAAGCCGTGCGGAATGAGGTGCACATCGCCGGCCCGCGCCATCGAACAGGTCGCCAGTCCGAACACAGCGAGACCGAACACCCGGTCGCCCGGCGCCACATGCGTGACGCCTGCACCCACGGCCTTCACCACGCCCGCCACTTCGTCGCCAAAGATGCGCGCATCGGCGGTCTCTGCCGGATAGAGGGCGAGTGCCTTGAGCACATCACGGAAGTTCATGCCTGCGGCTCGCACTTCAATCGCCACCTCACCCGCCGCGCAAGCCGGCAAGGCGAAGGGCACCAGACGCAGCGCATCCAGCAACCCGCGTTCGCGCGACTCCAGCCGCAGCGGCACCGTGCGGTCAAGCACTTGCTCGCGCGGCTGCAACCCGCGCTCGATGCGCCGGACATAGCGGGCCTCGCCGCGGAATGCGACCTCGCGTTCCGTGTCCGTCTCTAGCAATTCGTGCCACAACCGCGCGCCGTCGGCGCTCGCGGCGCATGGCGCAAGGTCGATGCCCCGACAGGTGAAATTGGCGTGCTCATTGGCCACCACCCGCAGCAAACCGATGACGGGCGCTTGCGCCAGCGCCACGCTGTGGTTGCGCCCAAGCGCTTGTGCGCCACGCGTCACCACATCGACACGCAGCCTGGCCGCAGGGGCCGCGGCTTCCAGCGCCTGGGCCAGATGGAACAGGGCATCCGTGCCTAACATCTCCGCGGGCTCGTTGGAGCCGGGCGCGGCCTCGTCCAGACTCCACAGCAGGACGAAACGTTCGGGAGGTTCCGCCACGCACGATTCTAACAATTGTTTCCAGTCCGCGGGAACCTCGGCACGCAGCGTGAAGGCGTCGGGTCGGTCCACCGCGAACCTGTCGCCTCGGTAAGCCACGCGACAGCGCACACCGCAGCCGCGGAGTTGTGCCACAAGTTGGTCACCCAGACCGGACGCGTCGGCCAGCACCAGCCAGGATTTCTCCAACGGTGGATCGAGCGCAACCGGCGCGGACAGGGCCGGTTGGACCCAAGCCTTTCGAGCCATGAGGCCGATGAGGCTTTCGCCGCCCTGGGGGCGGATGAGTCCGGCCAAGGAGGCGGTTTCACTGAAACCAACCTCGCGCAGCACGGTTTCCCATTGTGCGCGGTGCAACAACGGGTGATGCGGGCGCAGTTCCCGGTCGCTGAAGCGCCACCACCCGGCGGTCAAGCCGAACACCGCGTTCAACCACAAATGGGGCGTGGCCACATCGACAAACAGCAAACTGCCGCCGGGTGCCAGCAACTCATGGAGATGCCGCAGCGCGGCGCGCACATCGCTCACGGCATGGACCACATTGGTGCCGAGGATGAGGTCGAACCAGCCCCCTTCGAACTCCTGGTCGGAGCCCGGCTTCTCGAGATCAAAGGTTTTGAATTCGACTTCGGGAAAGGCCGCCAACTTCTGACGCGCCGCGGGGAAAAACGCGGCCGAAACATCACTGAACACATAACTGTGCCGCCCCGGCTCAAGCAGCGGCAGCACTTGCGAGGCCAAGCCGCCGGTGCCCGCGCCAATTTCCAGGATGCGCAGGCCGCGCCCCTCGGGCAGCTCGCGGGCGGCTTCCTCCACCGCCCGGCCGATGGCGGCGAGCCAAGGACTGGTGACCAGGCCGTCACCGTAGAATTGCTCTAGCAGATCCGCGCCGCCGCTGGCGAACAACACTTGAATCGCGTCTTTCTCGCCGCGCATGATCGGACCGAGTTCGGCACAGGTCGCGCCGCAAATCAAGGCCTCCGGAAGATGCCCCGGATACATGCCAAGGCTGGCACCGAGCAACCCGGACGAGCCGGCGGCCGCCGTCACGAACGCGGGTGTTAGATGATAGGTCGCGCCCTCTTTGCTGAGCAGCTTCTGCTCCACCAGATTGTCGGCCAACTGCGCGAACGAGTCGCGCATGGACACCGCCACGCCGAGCGAGTCGGCGGTGAAGCTTCCCCCCGCGCTGCTTCCCGCGCCCATCTCGCGCAAGCCGCAGGCGACCTGCGCCGCGGTTAGTTCGTCACCGGCCGCGCTGGCGGATTCCAGAGCGTCGCGTCCGCGCAGGTCGAGGACTTCATCCAACGCATGCCGGGCCACCGCACACAAGCGATCTAACGGAACCGGCGGCTGCAGGGACGCTTGGACCGGTGCCGCGGCTTGCTCCCACGCGACGTGATAGATCAGGTCGCGGCCTTTGCCGGTGGTGCCGGAGCGGCGGCCGCCTTCCACGCTGACGGCATGGAAGCCGTCGATGCGGACACACGGCCGGCCGGTTTCATCATACATCTCAATGCCACCATCGACAAATTCATCGGTGGCTTGCTTCACCCCGGCGCGCACCAGACACGCGGCTCCAGGCGAGCGCAGGAATAAAATCCGAGCGAAGCGCACCGGCAGGCGCAAGCCGGCGCTGCGGCCTTCAACGGTTGCCGCGCCCGCGGAGAAGACTTGCAGCGCCCCATCAAACAACACCGGGTGCAACGGATACTCGCTGGACCGATTTGCGATGACAGCGGACAACGCAACCCGCCCGGCTGACCTGCCCGCGCCCGCGGCCAGCGAGCGGATCGGTCGGAACTCATCGCCATAGCGCAAGCCCAGATCGCTCATGTGGCCGTAAAATGTGTCAAGCTCCACAGCGCTCAGACCCGGTGCCGGCACACTGTCCCAGGCGCTTGCGGCGAAAGCCGATTCGGTGCGTTCGCCGCGCATCGATCCGACCACATGCACGGCCCAGGAAGTCCCGCTGTCAAAGCGGCTTTGGATGGAAAACGTGCGCTCGCCCGGATCATAGCTCATTTCCAACAACAATCCGGAAGGCGGGTCGGGCAGAATGAGCGGCTTGCGGATTTCAAAATCCTCCACCACGAAGGGTTTGCCCTCGAACATCTGGATTCCCGCTTCGAGCACCATATCGACGAAGCCCGCCGCCGGAAACACGATGAGAGACTCGACGCGGTGATCCTTCAGAAACGCCATGTGTCGGCCGTCAAGCCGCGTGATCCACGTCGGCGTGGCCCGCGCCAAGCGCAGATCTAACAATCCGCGACCGCCCGGCGCCAACCGTCCGTCGCGCATGTCCGCGCTTTCATTCCACCACCGGCTCTTGTCCCAGGCATAGGCCGGCAGATCCAGCAACCTACGCGAGGGGGTCAGCGCGGTGAACTTGAGCGGCACTCCTGCCAGATGCAATTCCAGCGCGGAGTCCAGCAGCGCTTCATGTTCGCGATCGCGGCGCGCCGAGGCCACAATCACCGCCTTGGCAGCCTCGTCGCCGAGGCATTCCCGGATCGAGCGCAGCAAGGCGGGATGCGCGCCGATTTCCAGCCACACATCCGCCCCGAATTCGGCCAGCGCAGCCATCGCTGCAACAAACTCCACCGGGCGCCGCACACCGCCCGACCAATGGCCCGCACCGCAAGCCGCGCCATCGAGCCGCCCGCCGGTGACCGTGCTGAAAAACGGCAGGATGCCGGCCCGTGGTGTTAGATCGCCAAGTTCCGCCAGCAGCGCGTCCGCCGCGGGTTGCATCAGCGAGTGATGGAACGGATGACTCACCGGCACGAAACGGGAAAACACGCCCTGCGCCTCCAACTCCGCCGCAATATGTTCTAACGAGCTTCGCAAGCCTGAGAGAGTCAGCGAGCGCGGGCCGTTGAATGCGGCAATGCTCACGCTGGGGTCATGCCGGGCGATGAGCGCCTGGGCTTCCTCCGGAAGCATGCCCACGGCCAACATCGATCCGCCGGACGCCGAGCATTGATCCATGCAGCGGCCGCGATGCACGATGATCTTGGCGGCTTGTTCCAAAGTCAGAATGCCCGCCACGCAGGCCGCCGCCACTTCACCCACACTGTGGCCCACCACCGCGGCTGGCTGCACGCCCCAGGATTGCCACAACGCCACCAAGCCCATTTGCATGGCGAAAATCGCGGACTGCGAAACCTCCGTACGCTGCAATTGCGAGTCGCCTTCCACGCGGGCGAGTTCATCTAGCAGCGAGAACCCGGCGTATGGGCGCATCGCCTCCGCACAGGCCTCAATCATGCGCCGGAACACCGGCTCATGCCGCATGAGTTCGCGGCCCATTCCCCACCATTGCTGGCCTTGGCCGCTCATGACAAAAACGACGCGCGCCGCCTGTTCGCGCCGCGGCGTGAAGGCCGTGCGCATTTTCGGTCCCGCATTTCCCGTCGCAAAGGCCGCGAGTTCCTGCACCATTTCGCCCAGCGAGCGGGCCGTGAGCGCGAGGCGATGCGAGTGGTGGTTGCGCCGCGCACCTAACATATAAGTGACGTCCGGCAACTGGGGCGAGCCGCCGTTGAGTTTGGAATGGTCATCCAACCAGGTGCTCAAGCGCCAGGCAGCCGCCAGCAATGATTCCTCGGAGCGCGCCGACAGCACCATCGGCCAGGCGCGATCCACGTCAGTCCCCGACAGCTTGGCCTGCGGACGCGCCGGTGCCTCGGTCAATACCACATGCGCGTTGGCCCCGCCGAAGCCGAACGAATTGACACCCGCGAGGTGCCGCTCACCGCTGTTAGGAAAGGCTTCGCTCGTCACGGCCACGCGCAATTTGAGGGCGGCGAAGTCGATGTTAGGATTGGGCGTGTCAAAATGCAGGCTGGCTGGAATCCGCCCGTGCTTGAGCATCAACGCCACCTTAACCAGTCCGGCCACTCCTGACGCGGTTTCCAGGTGACCGAGATTGGTTTTCACCGACCCGATGACCAGCGGCGAATCCGCCGCGCGGTCGGCGCACAAGGCCTCGGCGAGGGCATGCGCCTCGATCGGATCGCCCACCGCGGTGCCCGTGCCGTGGGCCTCGACATAACTGACACGCGCCGGGGCAACGCCCGCATTGGCACACGCCTCACGCACCAGGCGCGCCTGGGCGGCGGGACTCGGCAGCGAAATGCCGTTGGTGTGTCCGTCCTGATTGAGTGCCGAACCGAGGATCACGGCGTGGATCGGATCGCCGTCGGCGATGGCGTCGGATAGCCGCTTCAACAGAACCATGCCCGCACCTTCGCCACGCACGAAGCCATTGGCAGAGGCGTCGAATGCCTTGCATTTGCCGTCTGGCGACAACATCCCGGCCTGGGAAAAGCCGATGAAACCATCCGGCGTGATCATCACGGTCACCCCGCCAGCCATCGCGGCCTTGCATCGTCCTGCTAGAATGTGCTCGCAAGCCACGTGCACTGCCGTCAGCGCCGACGAGCACGCCGTATCCATCGCCATGCTGGGGCCGCTGAGATTCAGGCAATAGGAAATTCGGTTCGCCGCGATGCTGTGGGCGCTGCCGGTTGGGGTGTGCGCGCTGATGCCGGCGCGGTCGGTGGCGGTGTGCTGCAAGCCTTGGTAATCATTGTGCGAGATGCCAACAAACACACCGATGTCCGTGCCCTTCTCCAAGTCCAGCACCATGCCCGCGTCCTCGATGGCTTCCCAAGCCGTCTCTAACAGCAACCGCTGCTGCGGATCAATGTAGGGGGCCTCGCGTGGCGAAATCCCAAAGAACTGCGGGTCAAACTGGTCGATCCCATCAAGAAATCCGCCGCGCTTGGCGACGGTTTTGCCGGCCAGGCCGGGTTCGCCATCGAAGAACCGTTCCACATTCCAGCGGTCGGCGGGCACCTCGGAAACCACCTCACGACCCTCGACGAGCAGCTTCCAAAACGACTCGGTGTCGTTGGCCCCTCCCGGAAAGCGGCAACCGATGCCAATGATGGCGATACCTTCCTTCTGCGCTTCTTGGTGAATGAATCGTGGTGGGAGAGTGGCCGAAGTGGCAGGGTTTTGGAGAACGGACATGTGAGCTGAACGCAGGGAGAAGTGGGCAAAAACATTTTTGCCACTCGTAGGATGCATTTTAGGAAGCGGCAAAATACTCTCTGATTCAGACACCTGCTATGGGGTGAAACCCTACCACGGAACGTCCGCTAGGCAGCCCCAATGCAGCATCCTGCGCAATACCCCAAAACCCCGCTTGCGTTACCGGAGGTTTGGCTTACCCAACTGCCGCACAAGTCCGGGCTTGACCCGGTGAGGCGCGAATGAGAAAGTCCCCATGTGAAGAAACATACCCTAATTTGGCTGCTGCTGTTGCTGGTCGGCAACCTGACGCTCAGCAACGTAATGGCCGAAAACCCGAACAAAGTCTGGACCGATCCGGCCGTCGCAGCACGCGAGGATCCGGATTTCCTCGTCCAGGGCGAGTACGCGGGCAAGGACAGCGGCCTGCGCGTGGCGGCCATCGGCGAAGGCAGGTTTTACGTGACACACTATGCCGGCGGCCTGCCGGGAGCCGGCTGGGACGCCGGCAAGGTGCCTAACGAGATGGTGGATGCGGCCGGCGTCACCAAGGCGGCGCAGGAAATGAAGAAGGTGGAACGCGAGAGTCCGACGGCCGGGGCCAAGCCGCCGGCCGGAGCGCTGGTCCTCTTTGACGGCTCACCCAACGCCCTGGTGCAAGGCAAGGTGAGTGACGGGCTGCTATGGGCCGGGGCGAAGACGACCAAGGACTATGGCAGCTTCAAGTTGCATGTCGAATTCCGCGAGCCCTACCGCCCGAGCGAACCGCTCACCAGCCAAAACCGCGGCAACAGCGGCATGTATTTGCAGGACCGCTACGAAACTCAGATCCTCGACAGCTTCGGACTGGTTTTCGACAAGGCGCAGGTCGGGTTGCCTATCAAGTCGGACCCGAAGCAGTGGTGCGCGAGTTTCTACACGTTCAAAACCCCGGACGTGCCGATGTGCTTCCCGCCGCTGCGCTGGCAAACCTATGATATCACTTTCCAGGCGGCCCGCTTCGATGCCGAGGGCAAGAAAACGCAAAACACCACCATCAGCGTGCTCCACAACGGCGTGAAGATCCATGACGCCGTCGAGTTGCCGCATGGCACCGGTGCGGCCAGCAAGCGCACGGAAAAGCCCACCGGCCCGATCGTCTTCCAAGACCACGGCGAGCCCGTCGCGTTCCGCAATGTGTGGCTGCTGGAACTCTAGGCGGAGATAGAGGATCGTGGATCGTGGCGATCGGATCTTTTCTTCGTAGGCGCATCTCGTGAGATTGCGTTTTTTCTTCCTCTTGTCTTGTGTCTTGCGTCTTCAAGTCTTGCGTCTTCAAGTCTTGCGTCTTCATGTCTTGCGTCTTCCCGTAGGCGCATCTCGTCAGAGTGCGTCTTCATGTGTTCTCTTGAGTCTTGATTCGCGATCTTCGATCCTCGCCTTTTGCCTTTCCTTCGCGCTGCGGCCGGAGGCGCGCAGCCACGGCCTGCGGCCGGAGGCGCGCAGCCACGTCACGCAGCCACGTCACGCAGCCACCTTGCCTCGCTTCATCGAATGCTTCATCGAATGCTTGCGGCAGGCCGGCAACGGGTGTAGGGTGGAAATGAACAAACCCCAGCATTCCCATGAAGACGTTTTTCCAATCGCCGTGGCGGGCCATGGCAATTTGTCTGGCTTCGGCAGTCGTCGGTCCCCTACATGCGGCGTTTCTCGACCCTGGGATCGGTCCCGGCAACACGCACTGGCCGGGCGGCATCGTGCCTTACGTCATCGATCCGGCGCTCAGCGCGGCGCAGCAGCAGACGTACCTCGACGGCCTCCGCGAATGGGAGCTGGCCGGGGGCGTGCACTTCGTGGCGCGGACCACCGAGACGAATTACGCATTCTTCAAATACGATCCGGCCGGCCCGAACCAATTTTCCGGAAGCCAACCGCAGGTCGTCGAGATCAACGCGCTGACCCGGGCGCAGATCTGCCATGAGATGGGCCATTCCTTCGGCCTGCGGCACGAACACACCCGGCCGGACCGCGATAACTTCGTGACCGTGCTGACATCTAACATCACGGCCGGCAACGCGTTCTGGTTCGACATTGACACCGCGGGCGTGCCATACGGTGCGTATGATTTCGAGTCGGTCATGCATTTCGCGCCCGACCTGTTTTCGGTCAGTCCGGGGGTGCTCGACACGCTGAGCCCCAAGCCGGGTTATGAGCGCTACCAGGTGCGGATGGGCAATTTCGCCATCAGTCCGGGCGACCGCGCGGCGATCGCCTATCTGTATGGCGCGGTGAGCTTGTCGCCACTCGTCACGCAGACCGGCGATGCCGGGCCTGGCAGCCTGCGGGCGGCGCTGTATTATGCGACGGACCATCCCGGAACGACGATTCGCTTCAACATTCCGCCGAGTGATCCGGGGTTTAGCGGCGGGGTGTTCACCATCCACCCGAGCGGCTATCTGCCGCCGTTAGTCACTAATGGGACGGTGATTGACGGCACCAGCCAAGCGGGTTACGCGGGCAATCCGCTGGTGTTCATTGATGGTTCGGGAATCCTGCCGGAAGCCGGAGATCCACCGGGCTTGTTGGTTTACGCCGCCTCATGCACGATCAAGGGACTCGGTTTCACCCAGGCCCGCTGGGTCGGCATGGCGCTGTTGTATCCGGATGCCACGGCCAATGTGATTGCCTCGTGCTGGTCGGGAGTGGCCCCCGGCGGCAGCCTCGCCCAACCTAACACAAAACAAGGCGTCGAGCTTGGCGGCGGTGCGCATGACAACCTGATCGGTCCCGCCAACGTGCTATCCGGCAACACCGAATACGGCGTGTATCTTTCCGACAGCACCACCACCGGCAATATCGTGCGTGGCAACCGGATCGGCACCAACGCCGCCGGGACGGGCGCCCTGGCCAACGGGCTCGGCGGTGTCATCGTCACCGGCGGCGCGCAATCGAACACAATCGACGGCGGCAACGTGATCTCGGGCAACCAGAGCGCCGGAATCTGGCTCACCGGAGTCGGGGTGAATGCCAACGTGGTCAGCGCGAACCTCATCGGGCTCAATGCCGCGGGCAGCGGCGCGCTGCCTAACAGCTTCGTCGGCGTGTATGTCGTCGGCGGTGCGGTCGGCAATCTGGTCCAGGGCAACGTGCTGTCCGGGAATCCCTCGGAAGGCCTCAGGATTTCCGACAGCGGCACCAGCGGCAACCAGGTCGTGGCCAACCTCGTCGGCACCAACGCCGCGGGCACCTCCGCCATTGGCAATGGCTTTGCGGGAGTAACGGTTTTTGGTGGGGCGAGTGGCAACACGATAAGCGGCAACGTGCTGGCGGGCAATACCATCTACGGGGTGGTCGTCGTCGATTCAGGCAGCAACGGCAACCAGGTGACAGCCAACCTGATGGGCGTGCTGCGCAATCGTGCGGCTCTTGGCAACGGTGTGGCCGGCATCGCCATCTGGGGTGGCGCGCAAGGCAACAGCGTCAATGGCAACCTCATCGACAATAACGGGAGTTATGGCATCGCCCTGTTTGATCCGGCCACCACCTTCGACAACACCTTCACCTTCAACTCAATATCTAACAACTCATTCTCCGGCATCAGCGTCGGCGCCGCCAATCACGCGCAGGCGGCACCGAGCCTCTCGTCGGCCGTCGCCGGTGCCAGCGGCATCACTCTGACAGGCACCCTAACAAGCACACCGGGCGCCTCGTTCAGGCTTGAGTTTTTCGCCAGCACCGCGCCGGGCAGCGCCAGCGGGGAGATTTTCCTCGGCGCGCTTGCCGGCATCGCAACGAACAATTCCGGTGTCGCCACCTTCAACCCGACGCTCGGCCCGGCGGTGCTTGCCGGCAAAGCGGTCACCGCCACCGCCACCAACGAAGCCACCGGCGACACGTCCGAGTTTTCCCCGCCGGTGATCGTCACCGCCATCGACACGGACCACGATGGCATGCCCGACGCCTATGAGATCGCGCACGGCTTGAACCCCGCGGTGAACGACGCGGCCTTGGACGCGGATGGCGACGGCGCGTCAAACCTCAGCGAATACCTCGCCGGAACCGACCCCAAAAACGCCGCGGATGTTCTGCAAGCCATCGCGGTGACACGCACCGGAAGCAATCTAACGCTGAAGTTCCGCGCCGTGGCGGGACACACCTATCAGGTGGAGCAATCCACCACCCTGGCGCCGGGTTCGTGGCAGCTTGTGGTTCCCCTGAAACTTGCCACGACCAACGAACTCGACATCGTGGTGCCATTCGATGCCACCGTGCCGCGCGCGTTCTACCGGGCAAAGGTGATGGAGTGAGGCCCGCGAAACGACACTTGCCAAAGTGTCGTGTCTTCGGGCTGCGCAGTCGATTGGCTACCCAGTCACACGGGATTTTGGCAAGTCCCGTTCCCATGGGGCATTGGGGCCTCAGTCGCCCTGCGCCGGCTTCAATGCCGGGTCATCCAAATCCAGGCGATAGAGAATCTGATTGTAGTCGTAGCGCGGGGTTGGCTCCGGGTGGTCGGCGAACTGGATGGTGTAGGTGCCCTCGAAGATCAGGACGCGGGAATCAGGTGACGTGAATTCGGGGTGAATCCGTGGATTGTAAAACGTGTGGTTTTCGTGGCCGAGGATTTTCACCGCCTTGCCCCACGGCCCGGTAGGCGCAGCGGCTTCCGCATACCACAGTTCGCCGAACGCGGAGGGCTTGCCGAAGGCTTGCATGAAAACGATCACCCAGCGCTTGCGCCAGGGATTCCATGCCAGCGAGCCGCTGTGCAACCTCACATGCTGCCCGTCGCCGGCGGCGGTCAGGCTCGCTTGCGGCTTGAGTGATTCCCACGTCGATGAATCCTGCCATGCCTCGAAGGTGGCCGGACAACGCAGCGTCGGGAGCGGATTGCCAAACAGCACCCACTCTTTGCCCCTGGAATCCTTCCACAACGCCGGATGGCCTTGCGGCACCGGCGGAGGATTCGACATGGCCTCCGATTTGGTCCAGAGCACCCGTATGGGATCAAACTTCGTCGTGGCGTCGTCCCACACGCAAAGCCCCCATTCGTAGGCTTCCATTGGCGGCTTGACCTTGAGGTAGGTTCCAACGAGATGATCACCACCTTTGGCGTCCGGCAGACTCACATAGCCAGTGACCCAGGTTGGGCCAGAACCCGGCATCTTCGCGATGCCGCGCGGCGCGCCTGTGGCGTCGGCGACGTAGTTGAATTGCAAGTGAAGTGGCGGCTCAAAACGTGGCAACGGTTGGATCGGCGTCGTTGCACTGGTGCCATCGAAAATGCCGAGCGGATAGCGCGCCAGGGTGGTGTCGCCCCACAGCCAGAACATTTTCCCGCGATACACGGCGTTCTGCACGCTGTCACACCCGAGCACGCCGGATTCCGGCCAGTCCAGTTCCTGCCCGAGCTTCTGACTTTCGGCGAACAATCCACCGCCAGTCAATCTGCCTAACCGTTTCGCGAGGATGGAGCGGTTGAGCTCGACGCGCAGCATTTTTCCTGGCTCGGGGGTGAGGCGCACACCGCGATAGCCGAACCCGTCCGGTGGCACATCGTAGCCATTGCCGTGAACCTCAAACCAGGTTTCCCGCCCCATGAGTTCCGGCAGGTCGAAGGCAATCACGCCGGCGTTGTCGGTGACGAAGCGCACGTGATGCGTGGTGCATAGCTCGACGAGCGGCACCGGCCAACCGGTGCCTTTCTCAACGACTTCGATGCGGCAGGGTTCGCCCGCTGCGGTGACCAGGGCGGTTCCTAACAGAGAAACAAGCGCCATGAATCCCGCGGAGGCTTGCGCGGAACGACACTTGCCAAGTGTCGTGCCTTTGGGCTCGGGAGTGATGGGAGTGATGGGAGTGATGGGCGGGGCGGCACCGGTCGTTAGGAGCCGAGCGGGGGGCTTTCATACTGGTCGTGATAGCGCACCCAATCCTGGGGGCTGTCAGGGTTCTCGTTGCGTCCCATTGCGGTGAGATCGAGGAAATGATAGGTGGTGTTCAAGATGTCGATGCCACGCGAAAAAGCCGAGTAGGTGTGAAACACCACCCCGTTGTCGTCCTTGTAGAATGCGCTGACCCCTGGCAGCTCGTCCATGTCCGACTCGATTTTGGCGTAATTGTAAAACAGTGAGCCGCTCTTGATTTCCTCCGGCGTGAATGACACATGATAATCAAAGTTGAAATCATTCTCCAGCGAAGAATACCATTTGAGCTTCCACCCCATCCGCTGCTTGAACGCGTCGAGCTTGTTCCACGGAGCGCGCGAGACGAGCACCAGGTTGGTGTCGCGCTGCCTCAGGTGAACCAGGGCGCCATCATAATGATCGGTCCAAAACGAGCAGTGCGAGCAACCTTCCTCCCAATCCGGGGCGAACATGAAGTGGTACACGATGAGCTGGCGGCTGCCGTCGAAGAGTTCTGCCAGTGTCGCCTTGCCGCCGGGCCCGTCGAAGACGTAGTCCTTTTCGACTTTCACCCACGGCAGATTGCGCCGTTGCCGGCTGAGTTGATCGCGCAGACGGGTGAATTTCTTCTCCGTGACAAGCAGCGCTTGGCGGGCCTCAAGCCACTCCTTTTCGGTGACGATCTCATGTTCCTTCGTAACGGTTGTCGGGTGTGTGGACATTGGATCCTCCTCTTCGTCTGGTTGGGGTTGCAGTATTCCTGGCAGGCCCCTCGGCGGGGATTCGGGCACGGTCCATAGCGGGTCGCGATGAATCGCACTGGAGTGCGGCCGAGGGGGATCTTACCTGAGTAAAATGCACCGCCTCAAGGCCATTGCAAGGGAAAATTGCGGCAAGACGGGCACGAGCAGCCCGCCCAATACAGTTCGGTTAGCAGATTGATTG
>Ga0118677_10009390_pt1 | contig 15291 bp, 18 predicted proteins | sample AliMusrvi5mmetaG_FD_86154 | JGI IMG/M metagenome (GOLD analysis project Ga0118677, IMG submission 86154)
CTACAGCAGTCTTACCTTTAGCAAACTCAATGATCTTTGCACCATAGCGGATGTTTAAGCAAACCTTGCCATCCATAGCAACAAACCACCACTGACGAATACGCTTTTCATGTTCAATAGTTTTACGTGCGCCAGTAATGTCTTTAACCGTCTTAAATTTCTTAACAGTAAACGTGCCGCCTTCTTTGCTGGCTTTAGCTAACTGGATCTGCTCCCAGACTTTGTTGGCTAATTTATTACGGCGATGTAGTACTGGCGGTATTGCTGTTGGTTTTTTTGAGTTAACCATTTTCAATGCATTTAATGTGCTCATCTTTTTCTCCTATAAGTTAATGGGCACACTTAATTTATTGTCAGAGTTTTTGGATGGACAACCTCTTTTTGCCAAAAGCCACAGAGATCTAATTATTTAATCCAGATCTTGTCTCCTTTTATTAGGTATCACTAAATAACTTTATGCAAAGCTATCAAACAATCAAAGATATGAAGCTTCGAGATTCTTGGCTTAAAACTAATGGCCATAACCCTTGTACCTTCTTTAATCCCGACTTAGAAATTACTTACGTTCGTGCAAAGGCTGCGTGTAAGCAGCTATTAGATGATTGCTTTGATCTATTAACTCTTAAGCAAATTGAACTACTTCAGGCATTTAAAAATAAACCAACCCAAAAACGCATTTATCAAGTTTTGAACTTATATAAAAAAATACGTAGGCAACTACATAGGCAAACAACTAAGCAACAAGGTTAGCCCACCTAAAACGGCAAAAACGCGGGTTGTAATACGTCGGCTAATGAGCCCGCACTTGGTATCACTGCTCTAAAAGTGATACAACACAAGTAGGCCGCAGAATTCCTAGATGCTTAGGTTTGGAGTTTTAATTCATCAGTCTCCAATAAATTCTTTTAGAGTCGTGTTAGCTAGAAGTCATGTCATACCAATCTAACACTAAGCGGCGGCTATGTTGATCCTTACAAAATCAATATAGCCGTCGTTTGACTAAAAGTTCTGTCACCCAATCAATATTAAAGACAAATCAAAACAAAGAAAAATGTGATGAGCGACAAGCGAAATCACGGGCGAACGCAGTTTGCCTTAGTACAAAGATCTTAGTTTCTGATATATTTAAAATTCATAAACATCACTTGGACCTTAATATGCCAATCTATAAAGTTGTATATAAAGAGTTTCACAAACTAACTATTTCTAATACTCAATCATTTGATACAGCGGATCAAGAGGCTTGGGATAACTTTCGAAGTGATGGCGTCGAAAATTACGACATTGATCCAGCTGATTTTCCTGAAGAGGCACCCAGTGATCCTCAAATATGGTTTGATCTCATCTCTCAATTAAGCACTGACGAGTATGAAGAAAGGGAAGAAGACTGCTGGACAATGAATAAAGGTGGATTTGATTCTAGTTTTGACCTCGAGGACGAAGATGGTAATTCTGTCTAATAATTTTAAGGTTGTAATTTTTACCCCATCATCTTGAAAGCTTTTAATAAAGCGATGATAAATCCTTCGTATAAGCACTGATCATTACTTCTCGTATATACGAGTAGCTGAAGGTTAAATCAAACTGCTTGTAGGGCTTTTAAATAGGTCTTTTAATTCGTGGCACTTTAGCCACATAAATATAAGAGAATTGCTGAACTCTTATGTTTTTCGCTAAGTCATTGAATTTAGTGGAGATCTTAATCAACCATTTTCGGTTGCCCAAACCTAATCTAAGAAAACATACTGTAGCTCTGCATTTAATATTTTTCAGGGAGAAACGTATGTCACAAGCTAGAGTTTTAAACGCACAAGAATTACGTAAAGTTTTAGATCACGTTGCTACACGTAGGCACAGCGCACGTAATCGTGTCATGCTGCTACTTACGCATTACGCTGGTATGCGAGTAGCTGAAGTGGCTACCCTACGCATAAACGACGTTTTAAACGACAGCGGCACAATCAAAGCAGAAATCCGCTTGATGCCCGATCAAACCAAGGGCAAGCATGCCCGCACTGTTTACTTAAACGAACGCATGCAAAAGGAATTAGCGCAATACACCCGATTGCTAAAAATTAAGGATGCTAGCAAGCCACTGTTTTATACACAAAAGAAAGATGGGTTTTCGGCGAACTCTTTGACCCAATATTTCTTCTATTTGTATCGTGCCGTGGGCTTAGAGGGGTGTAGCTCACATTCAGGGCGTCGCAGCTTTTTAACTGGGTTAGCTAATAAAGGCACAGCCATTCATATACTGAAAAGTCTAGCTGGGCACCGCAACATCAGCACTACTGCTACCTATCTCTACAGCAGCCCTGATCAGCTTAAGGCTGCTGTCGAGCTCGTTTAACTTTAGCGAAATCAGTAAAGACAGTCCCAGTGTATTTGTCATTAACTCGTGTTTTCTTTAGGTTCACCGTAAAAGCCAAACCTCTTGTAGCAAGTCTATGACCAAACCACTTACACAACACTTCAACCCTGGTGGCTTTGTTTTTTCCATCGAGAATTAAAACTTGTTCTCCAAGCAAGAAAGTCCCACTAAATGTTGACCCCCTATATTTCGCGTCAGTAATTTCTATCACACGAGCATTCTTTACTTTTATAGGATTTATTGGTTTAGCTATCTTTGTCGTATTGGGGCAGTCATGTTGCTGTTCCCACACTGGTGCTTTTAGATAGAAATCCATATAACCCCCTATAGTTGCTTACAAGTTGTTATAAGAATACCTTACCTCTCTATATAAACATCATTCCTTCTTAGTCTTTTTAGCTCTATTGCTCGTCACCGCCCATTCATGCGGCGCCGTATTGGGAAAGCTCATCTCTGTAGCGTTTGCCATTAAGAACGTCGCTTTCTTCAAAATATCGCTAGCCACATTGCTTGCCTGAGTTCTTAAGTCGCCTTGATCTGGCACTTCCCCTCTTTTTAGCAGCCCTCTAAACAGCGTTGGATGCAATTCCATATCCTTTGAAAAGTTATAGAGCTTGAAGTCTTTCTTATCTTTTTGCTTTTCATAATCCTTATATACCTGCATCCACTTTTTAATCGTGGCGTAGGTTAATTTCGTTTCACGATCTTGATGCACTTCAGCAGTGCTGTAATCCCAGCGATCAAATTCATTTATATAGAGCTTGTGCGCTTTGAGGATTTCATTAAATTGTTCTTTAAGTGCAGCAGGCGATAAATTGAGTGGCACCTCTATTTTTAGTAGTGGTGGCTTCTTTAGATCTTTTGACTTTTTCACTTCAATCTTTAAGTCAGCAATTTGCATTGGTTGATATGGCACAACTTCAGCAAAGATCTTGTAGCCAGTCTCTAGCCACCACTTGCTAAATGTCTTGCTGCGTAAATCACCAAAGCGTTCCCATGCCTCTTCTGCGCTTGCACTTGGAAAATCTTGTGTCTCACAAATCTTGTTATACCAAGGCGATGTTTGCAATACATCAAACCATGCCTCATACAAAGTTCCCTTTGCTTTAGCGGCAGCTGCTTCAGGGGTTTGCGCAAAGATGCGCTCTTCAGGACCCAAGCCCTTGTAGTAAAAATCCATCGTCATTTAGGTAGCAGCGCCTTTATCCATATGCCTAATTTATTGAAGGTTTCAAAAGTAAATTACATACATACGCTGACTAACGAACTAAATCGTATAAGTCACCCGCTCTTTAAAAATTAATTGTAGTACTTAGCAGCAAACACTGACGAAATCGAATTTGTCAGTGCCTTACCTTACGTCAGCAATTTTGCCGACGTAATTTTTAACCCTAATAAAAGGTAACAAAATGAACACAACAGTAAAAACAACTAACAACGCAGTAACAACAACTGTCGTTTTAAACGACATCGCAACAACAACAGTAGGCACCTTCGCCAACGCTGTCAAGCTCTTGGGTGATATGGAAGCAAAACGTATCACTTGGGAACAAGGTGCTTATCGCACTAGCAATAGCGAGCTGTATGCAGTATTAGCAGAAAGCTTAAGCTACTGCGGCGAGCTAGTCTTAGAGCAAGCAAAAGAACGATCTGTGGCTTTAGAGCGTTTTTACAAAGAGCGCAGTTATTCCTATAAAAAAGATGCGCCTTTAGTAACTCGTGTAATCCGTGCTGTCTTTGGAAACATTGACCGTCGCCGTATTAGCACCTACTCGCTAGTTCTGCGTCAGGCACAAAAAGACAGGGTTCAAGCTGCGGACTTAGCGCAGTGGATCGAAGATAACGGCGGCGTACAAGAGATTCGTCTCAGCAAAAGTGCTACCTATATCAGCCCAAAAGCGAAAGCAGATATTGCCAAAGCTTTAGTAGCGGGTCATGGGAGCTTTATAGGCATCGCTAGCTCTGAATTGTTATCGCATGTAGCCGATGCTGACTTTATGGGGGAGGCTTGCGTTTTACTCGCAGAACAACAGGCTGATGGCAGCTTTGGTATTCGTGCGGTATTGCGCAACGAGGGCTTAGTAAATGCGGCATACACAGCTTTGTATGGCAAACAGCAAGTTGCGCTCGCAGAAGCGAAAGCAACTATTGAAGCAGCAAATGACGCTGACGGCGCTGTAGCAACACAAGCTAAAGCAGCCTAAACAAACTGGGGGATGTTATGAGCGTCCCCCACTCACCACTTAATAAAAGGAATCAACATGTTTAATAAGGAGCCATTTCATGAGCCTCAAACCATTAACGACATTATCTTTGGTAATCCCGAGAGTCGCTTACGCATACAAGACATCGTCAGTAATACCGAAGCGATACCTAGTTGCGGCAAATCAGCCATTCTTTTATACGGAGTTTTTGGAACAGGCAAAACCACTCTCGCAAAGATGCTACCTAACGCAATCGAACAAGGCAAAACAAGTGAAGACTTAAGCTTGCCTGAAGAAATGATTGCGTGTCAGCAAGGCTTCTCGGGTCCGCAGGTAATGACTTTGATTGAAGCGATTTTAAGTAGGTCATCACTTAATGCTAGCGGCTTGCATTACTTCATCATTGATGAGGTAGATAACTTAACTAAACTCGCCCAGCAAAGTTTAAAGTCAGCACTCAACACGACTAGGGGTGTATTCATACTCACTACAAACAATCTGTCACAACTCGATAAGGGTTTATTAGATCGTTGTGTATTAGTAGAAATGAATGCAGCACAAGCTAGTGAGTATCTTGCGATTGCCAATGCCATTGTTGCCAAGACTGGTACTCAATTAAGCGAAGCTGAGTTATTGCCAACAATCAAAGCAGCCAATGGGTCATTTAGAAACCTAGCGCACAACATTGGCAGGCTTGCTCGTCGCAAAAATCAATCAACTAACGTCATTTAAGGAGCAATTATGACCAATATTACAAAAGAAGCTGACATGCAAGTGCAGCATATCATCAGCCACTCAATTGCTGAATTTGCATATGAGTATGGTTTTGAAAAAAAGTTCATAGAGCAAAGTGCGTTTTTTGATTTGTTCAATCAAAAAATATCTAACCAAGGATATTCAGAAAAGCATTACCCCTCAATATCAAGCGGATTAACTACTAAACTGCCAACAACACAGCTAGGTGATGGATTTGACTATGAAGAGTTGTTTTTAGAAAGCTGGCAGACCAATGTTGGCGGCTTAAATCCAATCTTTGCAGAACAGTTCTTCACTGACACTAAGCTATGTTGGTACATCACTTATCAACTTACACTTCCAGGCAATATCTACACTGCTTCAGCAAAGTATTGGGAAGACAGCAATCCGCAATTAAGTATCTTTCGGAGAGAGCTATAGTGTTTTTAGCTGACCCATTTAGAGCCCACTTTTATAGTGGGCTTTTTTATTGCTGTCGTTCATGCGTTGTCGTTTTAAACGACAGTCCCTGAACCCACTAATGGGCTGTGTTTTTTATCCAAAATTGCCCTATCGAATGTAGAATGGTCTGATGGCAAAACCATCATTCAATGCAAAGAAGATAATTGATGCTGCTGAGGCAGGAGAGCTTTCTAATGCCGACATTAGAAAAGCCATTAAGCGTGCCGATGAATTAGGTCTTAAAGAGGTTGTTACAAAACTCTCAACGAAATTAGTTCAGCCCCAAGCGTTTGCCGATGACAATACGCCTGAGGCTCTTAGGGATAGAGTGGCGAAAGGTGTAAGCGCCCTAAAAACTTTAGGTTATCACCCCAACAGAACTGAACAAATGCTAAGAAGGCATGGGGTTATCGAGACGCTAAACAGAATTGCCAAGAACCCAAACTCAAGTGCCAACTTCGATAGATTGAAGAATGCAAAAATGCTTCACTTAACTGCCGAAGCCATTATCTTGGACTATCGAGAATTTTTTTCTGAGGCAGCCATTCAAGTTGCTAAAAATAAAATAGAAAACTTAGAGTAAAGGCTGTCTTCTCTTTTGTCGTTTTAAACGACAGTTCAAGCATAGGTCGCCAGTTAGAGGACGCTAGGCATTATGGTTTCAGATTGGGGGATGGGTTAATCTAAAACTGGCTCAACCATTGACTTAAAATAGTCTCACTGGTAATTCCTTTTGACACCAATATTTGAACAATATCAGCTGCAGCTATTATTAATAAAGGATGCCGATCTTTCACTATCTCTTGGTATGCCTGACTTGCTACATATGATGTCGTAATAAAAATTCCAAACTGTCTATGTCTTAGGCGTGAAAGCAATCTAGAGGTATCCCCAACTCCACACCCTGAATCCAGTTGATAGCACTTTGCCTCTAATGCAAAATCCACATCTGTATAGGCGTTGCCAAATCCAATTCTATAAACTCCAATGGCATCACGTCCTTCATCCCTCCAAAAGCGTGTATTGTCGCAAGAAATAATATTTGGATCCATTAGCTGAGCTATAACAGAGGCGCATTTTTCAAATGCATATTCTCCGTCTTTATGATTTGCAAAATATTCTTTAATTAGTCGTATGTATTTTTTTTCCTCTTGAGTTTGGGGGACTTGTTGCTCTCGTGTGCGATAACTGACAATTGGGGGCGCTACTAAAGGATCGTATTTTCCTCCTATCGCCCACTTAGAGAAAGTAGGTGGAACATCTTGAGTTGCCCCTCCTTTTTGTAAGGCAGCAATCCATTCTCTTTTAATAACAGACTCATTCAGAATGGTAAAAACAGCTCGGTAATTTTGAAAGCGTTCCCCATCAATGGACTTCCAAACCGCTACCAAGTCATCAGTTTGGGCTATGTTGGATGCTCCAGGAACCGCTAATCCCCGGAATGATACTGCTCGACCGGCTCCAGCTACCTTTGTAAAAATAAAGAAAGGGGCAATCTTATTTCGGTTGGATAAATGAAGAAAATCAAATGCATTCTTTAGAATTAAATTGCCTTTTTTATTTGTTTCGTGCAATTGATGCCCGGGCTTCTTGTTATCTCCAAAATATATAAACTGCCCTCTTTCAGAATTTAATTCATCGGGCCACTCCCGATTTGATAGCTCTGAATATAGAACGCAATACTTAATGTCATCAAGAGAACCTTTTTGACGAAATCCACCTTGGTTCCCGCAACCCATTAATCTTGAAATCGGATCATCGCCCGCATTCCCTGACGTACCACCTTCATAGATGGCATCTATCACCAAATCGGCATTATCTAACTCATCAAATCTGAATATTTTTACTGTCATACGAGAATTCTATATCTACTTACCTTCGGCAGTTTGAGAAAAATAGAATCTGCCGAAGCTGTAATACTAATTTTCTTACACAACCTCAGATTCAAATAAATCAGGCTGGGTAATTAACTTTTTTGCAGATAAACTTTCCCTTTCAGTTACATATTGCATGGTTTTTGGATCAAAAGATCCGTCTAACATCGCAATCAAGCACTTGCCAAGATGAAATCCGAGATTAACAGGAACAGCATTTCCTATCTGCTTATATTGTGAGCTCGTAGAACCCATGAATTCCCAGGCATCTGGAAAACTCTGAATTCTTGCATACTCCCTGACCGTGAGTGGTCTTGTCTCGTCTGGGTGACAACGCTCCGTTTGCTTCTGGGCTGGGGCGCAGGTTAAGGTTAGAGAAGGCTCATCCCAAGACAGCCTACGCGCCATACCAGTCTTTCCACCACCCATGAAATAGCTTGCCCCCATATATTCTCTTTGTAATTTATCTGGTAAGTCCCTCCAATAACCTCCTGGCGGTATTTTCTCCAATATCTTTTTCTTTTTTTCTGGATAGGTTTGTCCGTCAGATTTCGGAACATCTATGAGCACGTCTTTGATGGCTACAGTGTAGTTTTTTTCTCTTGGAAAAATGAATGGAATATCTAAATCTTTGCGGATACATAGAATGATTAACCTCTCCCGCTTTTGCGCCACATCCAAATATTGAGCTCTTAGCACCCTAGTAACCACCCGATACCCAAGCTCATCCATGATGTCGATCATGGCAGAAAGTGTTCGCCCATTTTCATGCCTGAGCAATCCTTTCACATTTTCACCCACAGCAATTTTTGGTTTTATTTCTTTTATCGCTCTTGCTAGCTCAAAAAATAGTGTTCCCCTTGCATCTTCAAACCCTAATTTCTTTCCTGCGAAACTAAATGCCTGACAGGGGAATCCGCCAGTAACAATATCCGCCTTAGTATTCTTATAATTTACTTGGCGGGCGTCCTCGCATTTGATATTCCATTTGGGTCGATTATTTTTTAAGGTATCTGCGGCATTCTTGTCTATCTCAACCAAGAGCTCATGCTGCAACCCAGCATTTTCCAAACCCAATGCTAAACCTCCAGCCCCAGCAAATAGCTCTACAGTTTTATAAGAAGATTTCTTGGAGCTTTTTAAAACCTTATAAGCCGTTGAAACGTCCCCTCCAACATACTTGTTGTGAGCTCTTTTTAGCTCATCAACATCAAACATGCGTATATTTTTAGTATCTCTAGAGGCTTTTATCAATCCCTTTTTTTCCCACCTTCTAATTGTGTCCAAAGAAACTTCAAGAATTAGAGCTGCCTCTGAGATTGGTATTAATTTTTTGTTCATATTTATAACCTTTGCCTATGCATTGGTTATTTTATATTAATACACCATAACACCGCAATTTTTGATACAAAGGAGGATAACCCCACAAAATCTATAAATATGCCGATCCATTATTCAAGCGACGCTGAACTTTTATCAGACCTCCAAGCAATCAAATTGGGAATCTCATCACCGCCCAATTCCTACCTAACAACTTGTCTCAATAGATTTATCTCATGTGAAAAAATATTTCCCTTAACAAATAATTTTCAATTGATCAATTTGGCAGCAGTAGTTTTTTGGAGAATTGCAGATGGCCTGGAATCAAAAGACCCTTGGTCTAACTCTATCGATCCACTAACTTTTATATTAGGAGCAGCCTATACGGGAGCCGATAACCTTATTAAATATTCCGAAACAGAGGAGCAAAGACAAAAAGAAAAAAGCATTGGCGGCCACTTCGGCTATTTTAGCCAAGGATTAATTAGATTAGCCTTCAAAGATGATCGCCCATTAAGTGAGTTATTTGAAAATCCAGGCTCCCGCTTTGACGTAGAATCTCACGATCGCTCCATAGGAATAGAAGTTAAATCCAAATGGAACACTACTAAGGGTGATTCTAGAGCGGCGAAATACCGCGAAATGTGGGCAATGAGAAATGGATTTACAGAGCTTTATTTTGCAGAAGTTTTAGCCAAACCGGGGCATAATTTTGAACCAGAACGATTACCGCTGGATCAATCAAGCTGGCCTAATTTCTGGATTTGTAATGGGGAATATATTTACAGAAGAGCAGCCGAACTACAAGGAATTACAGCAACTGGCTCAATACTGAAAATCCTCTATTTAAATTTTGCGGGTATCTTATGGCTTTTTTTCCAGATCTATGAGATTAAACAAGAGAAAACTAAGGAAGTAAGCGAAAAAATTCAGGCATTTCAAGAGTGGGCAGAAAGTCAGCTTCGTAAGGCTCAATTCAAAACCGAAGAGCATAAATCCCTAATGAAGATTTTCTCTCAACTTTCAACAGAAAGTGGAAGCGAGGAATTATTCAAATATGAGTCTAGGCTGTATCCAACGCAAAGAAAAAATGCAAAAGATCTAATTGTTCTGCAAAATAAATTGAAAAACTTAAAAGATTTCTCGCAATCTGTTAAGTCTTCCATTGAACGATTCACAAATAGCCCCGAAGACCTAAATTTCCTTAACAATCAGCTAATAGGTCATTTATAAAAAAACTCTCTCGCAAATTTTATAAAATCCCCCTTCAGTCTATCTCGTGAAAATTAGCCAGCGCCAACGGTTAAATGACTTTTCTACAGCCATTAAACCAAGCTTTGTTAATTGATATAAGCCCTTTTTCTTTGTTTTACTAATTTATAAAAACCAAGAGTTTTCGCTATTTGGCATGGGCAATCAATTTTGTCGTTTTAAACGACGCTATTAGCTCGGTAGCTCACTTAATGAGCCTATGACCCCGTAATCTACACCGATTGCTTATCTACAAGGGGGTGCCATGAAATACCTACTCACTATCTTTCTACTTGCTCAGGCAGCACTTTATGCCCAAAAGAGCTTCGCCCAAGTGACGAATTTAGACAATTCTCCCTACAACATGCAAAACAGCCAATACAACATGGAGAACTCGCCTTACAACATGCGCAATAGCCCATACAACATGGATAACAGTGCATATAACGCCAGTTCCAAAAATGGGGTTTATGACAATACTGGCAACAGAATTGGCTATACGCCCTCCAAGAGGTAGCCCCATGCTATCAGGTGCGATCATTATTAGTCTTATATTGCCTTTACAAATCTCTTATACAAACCCAAGATTTGAACTTTTTATAGTTCAAGCAACTATTGATGCCGCTGTAATTGCTGGACTCCCAGCATCGAAAGCTGCAAAGAAGTACGTATTACAAGCGCAAAAGCCTGACTTCTTAATGTCTGAGGCGCATCTAGCATCCGAACCCGTCGGCTGGAGAAGGCTTTACTTTAGAAAGCTCTTTTCTTAATCAATAAAGATGAAAAAGTTAATACTCGGCTTATCCCTCTTATTGGCAACCAATCTAGTGTTTGCTTATCCTAAGTGCAGCCTATACGAGCCTTATCGTTGTATCCCTGTATATGGCAACAAGATTGTCTGTGGCTGCGGTCTTTAGAAGCTCATTCATTGAGCCTGTAATATAAGAAGAATCATCATTCATTTGAAAGAAGCATATGGGCGATATAGAACGGCTACATAGAATCAAATACATGATTCAAGCTCGTCAATGCGTTCCGCTGGATGACTTCTTGAGTGAATTAGAAATATCCAAAGCAACCTTCAAGCGTGACTTGGAATACTTACGAAGCAGGATGAATGCGTCGATTGTGTATGACAGATTTAAAGGGGGCTATTGTTTTGATAAGCCCAATCTTGGTGAGAAGATTGAATTGCCGGGTCTGTGGTTCTCTGAAAAGGAAGCAACAGCACTTGTATTGATGCATCACCTCCTATCAGGACTTGATAAAGGTGGGCTAATTGAGCCCCACATCGCCCCACTGACCTCAATCATTGATGGCATTCTCGGGCAAAGCAATACCCCCGCCAAAGAACTACGCAAAAGATTAAAAGTATTTGGGATGTCGGCACGCAAAAGCTCTATTGAAAACTTTGAAGAAATTGGGAGCGCCCTACTAAAGCGTAAGCGACTACAAATTACCTATTACGCTAGGGGCACGAATGAGACTACCGAACGAGAAATATCTCCACAGCGATTAATCTTCTATAGAGATAACTGGTATCTAGACGTCTATTGTCATTTGCGGAAAGACTTAAGAAGCTTCTCGCTTGATGGAATTAGCAAAGCAATTATCACCAATACAAAAGCCGATGAGATTTCAGAGAAGCAGTTGCATGATCATTTTGCAGAAAGCTATGGAATATTTTCGGGCAAAGCCGATCACAGAGCCAAGCTGAAGTTCTCACCAGAAAAAGCAAGATGGGTGAGTAGTGAAACTTGGCATGGGCAGCAAGTTGGAAGTTTTGATAAAGAAGGTAACTATCTCTTAGAGTTTGACTACAACCAAGATCCCGAGCTGGTAATGGATATTTTGAAATATGGATCAGGCGTTGAGGTATTGGCGCCAGCTAGCTTAAGCAAGCGGGTTAAAGATGAGCTTACTAAAGCATTAAAAAATTATTAACACCACAGATAGTCTCATTTCACTAAAGCGTATAAATTAAGTATATGAATCCAGAATTTATAAAAGTTGTTGCGTTTGCTGCAGAAAAGCATAAAACCCAGCGCAGGAAAGATGCTGACTCTTCGCCTTACATTAATCATCCGATAGCATTGGCTAATGTTTTAGCCAATGAAGGCGGAATAATGGACCACAATGTTTTATGTGCCGCCGTTCTTCATGACACTATTGAAGATACCCAAACAAATGCTGAAGAGTTAAGAGGGTTATTTGGGGACAAGATTACCTCAATCGTTCTCGAAGTAACCGACGATAAAAGCATAAAAGATAAAGCGGTGCGTAAACAGCTACAAGTAGAGCATGCCCCTCACGCATCTCACGAGGCTAAGTTAGTTAAGTTGGCTGACAAAATTTGTAACCTCAGAGATATCTTAGCTTCTCCTCCAGCTAATTGGGACTCCGAGCGAAAACTAGAGTATTTCAAGTGGGCAGAACGGGTTGTAGCTGGGGTTCGAGGCACTAACGCATACCTAGAAAAGATTTTTGATGCACTGCTAGTTGAAGGTAATAAGAGCTTTTCATGACCACAATGAAACCTTACAAGGTTGAGTCTTACGATTCGTATGACTCACCAGACGAGAGAAGACCAATCCTTGAAGGAGAGTTTGATACTTATGAAGAGGCATTAGCCTTTTCTAAAGAGATGGTCGCTAAGTTTATTAGAGAGAAAATCAACCAAGGTCAAAGCGCTGCGGATGCTGCAAACTCATACCGCTATGGCGCTGATGTCCCAATGATTTTTGGTGGAGGCGATGACGATGAATCCTTTCAGCCTTATGACTATGCTGATTTAATTGCGGTTGAACTAGCCAATAGCAGAACTTAATCACCAGATTGATCTGGATTGACCTCGTAGTCCTCAATCACCTTATCGCTCATAGAATTTAAGTGCTTTAGATCAGCTATGAGTCGGACATCGTCATAAGAAATAAATGTGCACATATCAGATAGTCGAGCATTTGTCATGTATGAAAATACTGGGCGTCGAATTTCTGTAAAAAACTTCTCCTGCCTCTCTATTGGTGCCACTATGTGCATTTTTATTTTTACATCTGGCTGAAGTGCAACTAGGTCTGCCATTCTCAGAATTCCAGAATAAATTGATGTTGTATCTTCAACCTCAAAAGCTCTCGCAATTGATCTTTTATTTTTCAACCAAATAACATCTATCAAACCAATCGTACTTAAGGTTCGGTTGTCATACGAGAGCGGTAATTTAGTCAACAACTTACTTGGATCTTTAGGCTGCCACACTTTAGATACTCGCACTCGATCAGGATTGGGTAGCCAGATATCAAAACCCATAGCCTCACCAATTTTTGCTAACAACCCTTGAATTCTTATTGACTCTCTGACCTCTCCATCAGCAGCAATATCTTCTACCTCATCTTTATCCGTTGATATAGTGACAGTAATTTCATTTGCAGTATTGCTTCCTGAGACCTCTTGTGGGGCAGAGAATTCTCCACGCCATAACTCTTTAACTGGAGCGTAATAGCAATACTCTGAGATCTTGCGAGCATCCCCAGTAACGCCATTCGCTTTGATTGCCTGCGCAAGAATATCGTTTGATTGAGTAATTTTGTCGCCAATAGTCTGTGCGTCAAACTCCCCAATATAAGGGGATTCGAGGCATTCCAATAGCAACCTTCTATCTTTAAGTGAAATAACTGAAAGATTATTAAATGGGTCAAATGCCGCTAAAAACACTGAAATGGTATTTCCACTTTTGCCAGTCAGATAAATCTTTTGAGCCTCTTCCATTCCATAAAGTTCATCAATAGCTTGAGCTTTTGACTTTGGATCTTGCCCAGTAAGAATCCTATTAACTACGCCGCCTAATTTACGATTCTTATGCAATTCATTGAATAGACGACGCCAAGCACCCTGCGACACCATCGCTCGTGCAATGGCTTCTGTGTCTTTGTTATTCCCCTTGCCATTTCTATCAAGGATCTTGATTACTTTATCGCAATCCTCATCGGATATCGGGTCAGAATCATTGCCCATAACTCTGCCAGTCCAGAAGTCACGAAACTGGGCGCTTAACCCTGTCCATGCTTTTTCTTTTTTGTCAGAATCGTAAATCCCGTTAAATTCAGGGAGAAATCGGGAGAAATTCACTTCGGACATCTTTATCCTTTTTAGAGCTTTTTAGTTTACTTCCTCAACTCTACTGCTAAAGCAGAGTGGTCGGAAAACTTCATCTCTCTCGGCGAGTGGATATATTCAATACTTGAAACTTGTTGATCTAACAATTCCGAACAGAAAGCATGATCAATCCTAAAGCCGTTACCCTGACTGCTAAACCAGCTGAATTCCTTTGTGTCTGGATTTCTAGTTCTCCAAGAATCCACTAAACCTATATCCCCAAGTGACTCAAAACTCTCCGCACAGGCAAATGTCTTACCAGCTTCGTCAATAAAGTGGAGCCCAGTATTAAAGTCGCCAAGACACAGAACTGATGAACCAGCCACCCTGACTTCATCCTTTAGATTTAGATAGACATGACGCTTCTCATCCCCCTGTGGGAAATAAACTCCAAATAGAACTAAATCACCTTGCCTTACAGAAACAATCCTTTGGGAGGTGCCTAGAACTTCAAATGCCTCTCTAGAAACAATCAAGACTGAGTTTTCTTTCGGCAGGGCACTGCCAGCAACCTGATGCTTATATCCTAGCTCTACCAACTGCTCACCCAACTTCTTGTCATCTAGGTGATACTCGGTCAGAACTATTATGTCTGCATTTAGTTGCTTAAGGAATTCAATGATGGGGACTATGCGTCTACCACCACCATGTTGAATATTTAGAGTGACTATCTTCATTGATATTCATAATAGCAATTATCCGATACTTAATTTGTCGTTTTAAACGACAGCACATGAATAGGGGGCGGTTTTCTAAGCAAATATAACTGCTGTAGAGCAGCTTAAAAAATTATTTGTTGCTGTTGAAATTCTTGATGCTGTGTCGCACTATGTGTCGCACCGAAAAAAGGCCGTAGCTCTCAGAGCCATATAATATAAGGGTTTGCCGTCGCACAGGATTTTTTCAATCCTCTGCTCTACCG
>Ga0118677_10008770_pt2 | contig 15290 bp, 13 predicted proteins | sample AliMusrvi5mmetaG_FD_86154 | JGI IMG/M metagenome (GOLD analysis project Ga0118677, IMG submission 86154)
ACACTCCACTGGCGTGCAAACGATAGGCAGCCATCTCATCGTTGATCGCTCCAATGGGCCCATTCTGTGCCAATAAAACGAAAAGAGCCCAGTCGCCTGCTGGCACCTGCCGAAACCAATCGGGAAAAGGGTTCAACTTCTTCCTGCGTATAACTATCGTACACGCTGGTATCGGATTGTTTTCGATTAGGTCCTCGACCGTATAGCGGGGTCTTAGCGGTCCCGCACCCCAATCACGATGCACCCTTCTCCCAGCCTCATCAACTGTTCTAATGCAGTGAAAACACATCGAACATTCTGGATGTGCATCCAGATAGTCCACCTGCTTTTGGAGTTTGAGGGGGTCGGTCCAGTAGTCGTCACCGTCAAGGTAGGCGATATATTCTCCCCGACAAGCAAACAGTGTCTGCCGCCAGTTCTCACAGGCACCAACATTCTTTTCGCGCAGTAGTGCCCGGACCCGACCCGGATAGCGTTTTTGATAGTCCTCGACAATGGACCGTGTGCCATCAACTGAACAATCTTCACCAATGATCAACTCATAGCCAAAACTCGCCCGCTGCATCAACACACCTTCAATGGCCTCAGCGATAAATTGCGCATGGTTAAAAGTAACTAAGCATATGCTCACTACAGGCGCACTGTCCGCCGCCATCAAGCGCCTCTTCCGCAGGCCCTGTCCGTCCGGTCCTCCCAACGGGTTGTCAGCCTGAGTCGTGGCCCTGACGCCGGTCTCACGTTTCGACTCAAACGAGGTCATAAGCGTCTAGCATCGCCTGAATGGCATCTTTCGAGTTAAACATCATCACATCAATAATGGAAAGATTGGGGACAAAGTTATACCCGAACTGTTGATACGAGACTGGCCGTGTCTTGATGAAATTGAGCGCTAACCCATGCGAATCGAATACAGTCTTCGAGTAAAGTTCCTGCCCGCCGATTGGATTGATATAGGCATCAGCCCCCATGGCCTTGCACAAAGCAATGACCTTATCCGCGCCTCGCAGGGAGTGGTCCATAGTAATAGTTGAGGATATTGTTATAGGGGTCCTAATCTGCAAAAAGGCGGCCGTTAGGCGAATCGAGTGATAGATGTATTCGAATAAATTGCGGTCCTCGAACCTGATGATCGACGTAACCAAAGGAAACACTGTCTCGAAACATGGAGCTTTCCGGTAATTAGCCCTGAACTGATTTATTAGTTTGACGCGATTGAAATCGTCCGCCACTTTTCGTTCAACGACATTGAGAAAATCGGAATCCTTCTTCACGGGAACCGTAAACAATGAGTCGCCTCCGTTTAATAGGAATCGGTTGCGATTGATCCATCCCTTCTTGGTGTACTGAATGTTATCGTACAGAATGAAGACATCCGCAGCGGCAAGGAGTTGCCAATAACCAATGTACGGCATAAAATATGGTTGCATGATGGCGAGTGTCATAAATGGCTTTCAGAAGTCTTCCTGAATGGGCGCAAACCAGCCACGAGTCAACGGTTTCCACTTTCACACAGAAGAAATATGCTGGAGCATAAATCGGGATAAACCTGCCCCAGTTGGTAGCACCCCTCGAGGTATTCTTGCGAGATGATGTCCGTTGCAAGCAGACGATCCCACTGAAAATTAGCAAGCGTCTTGAAGAAAATTCCAGATCGCATGACAACCCTAAGACCAGCAGATCTCGCGTCGCCCTCCAGTGTATCCAAAGTGTAGGTTCTCAGATGACCGTGCTGGGTTTCCGAAGGGGTGACGGCGACATTGTTAGGTATGAGCCCCATTTTGACCGCAATTTGGCGGGACGGCGCGTTCGCGTTCGGGCATGCAAGAAACAGCCTTCCATTCTCCGACAGCCACTCGTTGTTGATTCTCTTCAAAACAAGTATCGGGTCGTCGATGTGCTCCAAGACATGCGTGAGGACTACATTGTCGTATTTCTTCGGCAAGACGACACTCTCGAATAGGGCGTTGACAAAGGTGGCCTCAGAGCCAATCTTCTCACGTGCCTTCGCGACGGCTTCGTCGGACGCCTCCACACAAGTGACGTCTCGGAAGAAAGGAAGAAGTCTCTTGGTAAACGCCCCCTGGAAACTGCCCAGTTCCAGGAGACTTCCTTGCTGGAAGAATGGCGCAAAGGTCTTTATCATGAAGGGATGCATGACATCGTAGTCAAACGTGTACGCGTACTTGCGGTCCGGCACGTCCTTTGACTCTTGGTTATAGTCCCTGAGCATCACTTCCTGTTGATTATTGTCCATATACTCCGGTTCTCCCTACCGACTCAGCCTCGCAATTCCGAATCCGTGCCGGCCAAACTCATTCCCGTTGTACAACATGAACACCTCGCCACCGCAGTAGAACACGTGTGGATAGCACATCATCTCGGAATCCCATCCGCTGTCGGATAGATCAATCCCGGCTTGGGCGTCATCCCGATTCCAGGTCTTGAGGTCGGTAGAATAGGCGTATCCAATCCTGTAGCCCCGCGTCCTGTCATTTCGAAAACCCGTTGCCTCCCGATAACAGAAGTACATGTGATAGGTTCCGTTGTATTCAATAACCGAGGGCAGAGCCTGGCACTCGTCGGGATTGAGCCTATCCGGTATGATCGGCATACTCTCTCGGGTCCACGACACGCCATCGGAAGAGATCGCGTGGGCGATCTTGTAGACCCGTTGGGATTCACCTTCTGGACAGTTGTCGAGCCAGCGAAGCCCGTAGATGTACCACATATGGAAGACACCCTCGAAGATGGCGACAGAGGCGTCTGCAATTAGAAAGGGCTCATGCACACTTGCCGCCAGAATGGGCCCGGTTCCCACTTTTTCGAAAGTCATCCCGCCATCCCGGGTGTAGGCCAATCCGATGGCGGTATCTGCCGATACAGAGACTTTTCGATTCCAGCCGGTCGTGTAGGCGAAAAGATCCTCCCCGTGGCGAACAACGTTCATGGGGAAAATCCCGTGTTCGTCAAAACAACCCAACCCGCCGAGCGGAATGACTGTTGATTTGGCGATCGTTTTGACCCGGCGAAAGGTCAAGTCGAAGTCCGCAAACGAGATATGACTCAGGTACTTACCCATCACGTCCCGTGTCCGGGTTGAGAAGTAGACGCGAGCTCGATCCGCGAGTACGAGCACCTGAGGCGACTGTGCATATTGACCGGGTCCGGCTACCAATATGTAATCGCCCGGATCAAATATCTTACCGAGTTTCGTCCAGTTCATACGATCACAGTCTCCCCGTCGACCGATTCGAGTTGGGCCATTCCGAATCCGCGTCTCCCGATCTCATTACCCTGATAGAGCATCAGAACGCGACTGTTCAGGCGAAAGACGTGTGCATAGCTCACCGACTCGGAATCCCATCCTGTCGGAGAGGTGGAAATGCCTGCCTGTGAATCATCGCGGGTCCAATGATACAAGTCATCTGAGTATGCGTAGCCGATACGATAACCTCGGCCTGCGATCCTATAGCCGAGATTGTACCGATACGAGAACAACATGTGATACTTACCGTGGAGCGAAAAGACATCTGCGCTTGCCTGGCATTCATCGCTCTCAAGTACGTTCTCGAGAAGATCCTCCCCATGTTTTGTCCAATGGAGGCCGTCGGCGGACCTCGCCATCCTGATTTTGTAAACTGGCTGGGGTTTGCCATCGTTAAAGACCCACTTGGAGCCGGAACAATACCAGAGATACCAAACGCCATTGAAACACCGCACTTTGGGGCTGCCCAATACGAATGGTTCATCTGGACTGTAGGGCAAAACAGGCCCCGGCCCGACCTTGCCAAACGTCGTTCCATCGTCACGACTTACAGCCACGCCGATCGCGGCATTGAATGGCACCGACTCGCATCGGGTGAAGCCTGCATAGTAGACTCGGAAATCGTCATCCATTTTGATGACAGAGGCCGGATACGTTCCAAACTCGTCAAATGTCCCGCGCTCGCCGAGTGGGAGGATAGGCTCTCGGGAGACACCTGCTATACGGAAGAGATCATCCCGCGAAAGGTCAATGAAGCCAAGCCTGCTGACATATTGCCCTCTTTCGTCCGGCCGCCTGCGGGACGAGAAATACACCCGGATAAAACGATCAAACACCACCACAGACGGAGCCTGAGCGTACTCTTCCATCCAAGGGGCGCCGCCGCCTTTCGCCGGTTCAAATACTTGGCCCAGTTTCGTCCATTGAAACATGCTGGTCTCCTCGTTTCAAAATCTGCCGCAACCACAAGACAAGTCGAAGCATTGCCGATATTTCATCACGGAAGAGAGCCCCTACTTCCTCGAGGACATCCCGGGCGGACGACATAGACTCCCAGCGCCGGTCACCAGACACCCGTAATAGTAGTCGTCGAAACCAGCCGCCTTCATCGAGGAGAAGACCGATTCCATGTCGTATTGCACCCTCAGCAACCTAAATTCTCCATCATACACTGCAAAGGCCGCCCTTGGATCACCATCCCGCGGCTGTCCCACCGAACCAGGATTGCAGTACACCTTGCTGCCAAATGCGTCCAGGGACTGAATGTGGGTGTGCCCCGAAAGAAAGACATCACCATCAATTCTCGCGAAATACGCCGGACTTGGTTTGAGGTATTCGTCGATGGGATCGGACCATCCTCCATGGACTAGTCGCATGTCCCCGGCCCTTCTAGACACAGGGAACTCACGGATCCACCCGACGTTTTCCGCCGTGAGTACCCTTCGTTGATACTGAATACAATCGTTTACGCTTCTTGAGCGCTGACAGAACCCACCGCCAGCCACATACCAATCGTGATTCCCCATTAGACACAACACGCCCCGCTCACGCAGCGCCTCACAACATTCATTCGGCTGTGCGTAATAGCCCACGACGTCACCGAGGCAGTAAATGGCGCCAACATTCAAAGCATCAAGTTCAGCGAGAACGGATTTCAACGCCTCGAAGTTGCCATGGATGTCCGAAATGAACCCAATCTTCATGAGTATGAAATCACGTCCTCAACATACCGAACAGCCGTCCCGCGTCGGACCACGGGCTGGAGCGGCAGCCTACCTTCCCGATAGAAGTCGACGGCCATCAGCGCCTCGTTATAGCCGAAGGCACACCGAATCGAGGTCGCCGAGGAGATGCGGGGATTGATCTCCAACAGTTTGAATTCGCCCTCATGCTTCCGAAATTGGAAATTGGTGGGGCCCACGGGACGAAGATTCTGACAGAGTCGTGTCAACAGGGGGTCGAACTCCTCGACTGACACCGTTTCTGCCTTCTCCGTATAGCCCTCCATGGAGAGCTTTCGTTTCAATGCCATGCGTGCCGAATAACTCCCTTGGCCATCGCAAAACGCCGAGACTGTATATTCGTCATCATCCGTACCGACCAATGGCTGGAGCATATACCTGGTCCCGACTTTGTCCGCAATGCCGGCAAATGATGCCTCATCGGCAATCCTCACAATCCCACGGCCCGCATAACCCTGCCGGGGCTTGGCCAGAAACGGCAAACCGTACATTCGTTTCAATTCACCAAAATCTGTAGAAATCGACGTGTCAATCGCGTTCAGGCGGAGGATTGGCCGTATGTGCAAATAGAATCGCCACTTATCTTGACACACATCGATAAGTTCAGCGCGGTTAAGCACCGGTCTCGCGCCACACTGGACAATGGCCTCCCGGTGCGCAGACCAATGGAACATATCCGCTTCTATTCCTGGTATCAACAGCTCGACATGTTTGGCACGTATCGTTTCACACAACCAGGCTGTGTATTGTGGATCGGACGTTCGTGGCGCTTGGACGAACGTATCGCAAAACCTTTGCGCCACCGAATCCACATAGATCGTCGCACCGACTAAGTGCACGTCGCTTCGGCCCCGTAATGACCGGAGAATACCGTACCCGACTACTCCACTGGCGCCTGACACTAGAATTCTCATGAGTGTCGCCGAACTATACGAAAGAACAATGACTCAACTCCCTGCTATGAGCTACCGGCAATCACACTTTCTTCGCGCCGCGATCCTAGTCATTCCGTCAAACAGTGAAACCTTCGGGTAACACCGAAGTTGCTCGTAAAGGGTGTTGTCAGCCGGAAACGTGTTGTCCGGTATGTTCTCCCGCTCTGGGGCGAATCGCACCTCACTCTTGCTCTTGAATGCCCGTATAGCCGCATGAGCGATTTCTGAGTAAGTGGTATCCTTTGGCTGCATGCAGGCGAACACACCCGTCAATGATTCGGACACAACTCCACCGATGGTTTGACAGAGGTCGTCTACAACTGTGTCCGGCATCTTGCTCACATTGAATCCTCAATCTTGTGTTAGCGCGTTTCAGATGGGGCCAGAACGGCGGAGCAGACGACCGGATGGGTGTGTGTGGGAGTCGCTCGCCTGGCGTGCTGAGGCGGTTGGAGCGCCCTTGCGCGCGGCGTTTGTAAGTGCTTGCAACAGAGAGGCTTACGAGGGGGCGAGTCCGTTCTAACTTGTTGTATAGCAACGAGTTATGACGAAGAGAATCTTTCGATTTAAGTGTATTTAGGCTCGCCATGGAACGGGTTCTCCGGTAGGCTGACGCCTGTCGGCTTAACTTAAACGGAGGACCTTCAGGATCATGTCTCAGATGCAGGACCAGACACTCGAAGCGTTGGTGCGTGCGCAGTTGGACTCGGCGCTGGCAGGCTGTCGCAGCACGCGGCAGTGCCCGGAACTCGAAGACCGCGATTTTCTTTTCGAGGGCGTAGTCCGTGTGCTGGGCGCCTACGACAGCGGTCGCGCTTGGCTCCAACACCAACGCGAGCAGGCCCGCGCCCACATTGCCCGTTCGACGGCCTTCGACGCCTTGAATTCCACGCGACGCCACGCCACGGTGGCGGAGGCGGCTGAAGTCCTGCAACGCAATCTGGTGCGTGCCTTGGCGGGCGACGGCGTCGATCATCTGGCCGACTTCCCCGAATTGGCGGACTGGAATGTGCTCGCGACCGATGGCCATGCCGTCGAGCATGCAGTGCATGCCGCGCGCGATGAGCGCGGTCGCCATGTGGCGGACGCCGGACTGTATACGCTGGACTTGCGCACGGGGGTGACGGCCTTTCTGCGGCCGGTTGCGGGTGACGGGCAGCACGCACACGAATGGCCGGCCTTCAAGGCTTCCGTCCAGCGTTTGCGGCCGGCCTCGCGGACGCTTTGGGTCACCGATCGTGCCTTCATTGACAACGGCACCTGGGATCGCTTTCGCCGTCAGGGGGTCTACCAGATTACCCGCCTCAAGGAGAACATGTACCCCATCGAAGAGCAGCCGCTGCGGTTTGAGGGTGCAGATCCCGCCAACGTCGGCGTGCGGCGCTTCGCACGCGTGCGCTTTCACGGCGTGCCTGGCTTCTTCTTGTTGGTGGACTTCCGCGATCCGGAAACCGGCCAACGTTACCGATTCCTCAGTTCGCTGCCCGACACGTTCCGACCCGGCCTGATCGCCTGGCTGTACCTGCTGCGCTGGAAGATCGAGAAACTCTACGACACCTTCAAGAACAAACTCCACCAAACCAAGGCCTGGGCCAACAGTCCTGCGGCCGCCGCTACTCGTCCGCTGCTCGTGAGCATGACCTACAATCTGTTGCTGTGGCTTCAGCATCGCCTGCGCGTGGACTTCGGCATCGCTGACGATAAGGTCGCGCGCAAATTCGACGGGCATCTGGCACAGCGCACGGATGCCGCGGCCGCCTCGAATCGGACCGTCCATCCCCTTCATGCGACCACTTTGCCGCGGCGCATGGCTCAAATGAGCGCCCAGTTTATTCGCTGTGTTGCCAACCATCTCTTCATCCCCAAGCCCTTCCGGGCGATCCTGCCGGCCTTCCGCGCGGCGCAGTGGGCTTACCTATGAGCAAAAACCGGACACAGTTGTCCGGGGCCATAGAGCAGGTGAACAAAGGGCCGGGCCACGGCGATGGTGCCGGCCGCCACGGGTACGGCGGCAAACAGCAGCAGATTCATCAACCGCTCCGAGGCGCGTCCGAAGGCGGACTCGTCATCGCCGGACGAGCCGAGCCGCATCATGGCCGGGAAGATCGACGTCATCAGAATGTTGGGAATGAACAGGAGTGTGCCGTAGAGACGCGTTGCCGCGCCATACCAGCCGACGACCGCATCGGTGGTCATGAGCGAGAGCATCATCACGTCGATCCGGATGTAAATTTCGCCGAAGATAACCCACACGAGAAACGGCAGGCCCCCGAGGAAGACGCGCCGGATCAGCACGCGGTCCCACGCCGGGACGAAACGCTCGATACGCTGCAGCCAGCCGAGCGCAATCGCGAACGCGGCCACGGAGGCCGCCGTGTGCGCCCAGCACGCGGCCCGCAGACCGTAGCCGTGCGACAGCAGGAACCAGCAACCGCCCGTGACGACGACTTTTTCGGCGATCAACGCCACGTTGGAGCCGAGCATGGTCTCGAGGCCCTGGAACACGCCCCCGAGCGTCTGGGTGATGGCGCCCAGGCACGAGCCGAGGCCGATAATGAGCACCGCCTCGCGCGTGGCGGCGTCGTAGGGCAGGACAAAGATCAACGCGGACTGAAAGGCAAACACCACGACTGCCAGGGTCAGCTTCAGGGCAAAGACGTTGCCAAGCAGCGCGCGCAAAGAGCGGCGGCGCCGCTGGTTCTCGGCGTCCGGCAGGTCCGGCGCGGGATGCAGCACCGCCACCTCGCGCACCAGAAACGTGTTCAACCCCAGGTTGATAAACTGGCTGAAAATCATGCCGTAACTCAGCGCGAAGAACAGCTTGCCGAAGCTGGCATCGCCGAGTTTACGCGGTAGGATGACGAGCAGGAACCAGGAAAGCGTCCAGGTGACGAGTTGACTCGCCGCCTGAATGGCGGTGTTCTTGAGAGCACGCCGGGTTTTACTCATGGATAAGGGCTCTGATATCAGGAAAAGGGCCGTGGCTCAAATTCAATCACCATTCCCGGTCAAACGGCTCACTGGCCCCGCGACGATTTCAGCCGCCTCGATGCGGCGGATACTGGTGCCCAGCGCCATCGCGAAGCCGAGGTAGATCATGTTGCGGTAGAAGGTGATCTGCAGGTCGTAGTAAGCGACGATCACCTGCCCGACGATGAACAGAATGACCATTAAAGCCAGGGCCTTGAAGTACGGATCGCGCATGGCGCGGTAGTCGATCATGGCCTGCACGATCGCTGTGCCGAAGAACAGCCAGAAAATGGCAAAACCGACGAAGCCGGTCTTGATCCACACCCAATAAAGCGCGCAATGCGGGATGTAACGCCAGAGCGGGAACTCGGCGCCGATGTCGGCGTAGGGCACGACGATCAAGTACTGGTTGCCGAAGCCGATTCCGAGCGGATAGGCGCGAACGGTGGCCTTGAGATTGATCAACTCCAATTTGCGCCATTCGGTGGACTCATTATCGACGGTCCCCTCCTGCTTGACGAACATCGACTTGATCTTTTGTGCCGGCATGGCTGCCCCGCCACTCTTGTTCCAGAAAGCCGCCGTGTAGACGGCGAACAGGAGGGCACACGGGATCACGACCCGTAACGCCTGGAGCATGCGCTCGCGAGGCAGCATGGCCACGACAATGCCCAGGCTGAGGCCGAGCACGCCGTAGGTGATGCGGCGCTGATTGAAAACGAACGTCAGCAAGTTCGTGGGAAGCGTGGCCAGCATGAACTTGAACTCGCGCCCGCGGTAACCCAGGAAGTAGCAGGCGGCGAGGAGCACCATGATCGTGACGATAAAGAGCGAATCCTCATGCCCCAGAATCGCGCGCAGCGTGCCCAGGTCCCCTTGCCGCGTGATGAAGTAGCGCCAGCACCCCTGAAAGCCCTTGATGGCCACGCCAACGATGATGATCCACACGCAGGTCTGCACCTGCTGTCGCTTGCGGATAATCTGTGCCGCGATGAAGTAAACGAAACAGAGGTAGTACAGCGCGCGAATCTCCCACAGCGCCGCCTTCCAGTCGCCGCCGCGCGCGAGGCCGAACCCCGTGAAGAAGATCATCATCAGCAGGAAAACCACGGCAATGCCGATATTCGGGATTCGGAAAAGATGCCATTCGCGACTGACCATGGCGCGGAGAAACCAGGCGCCGACGACGATAACGAGCAACAGCTCGACAGGGTTGAAAACCAACGGGCCGATGCCCGTGCTGGTGTTGAGGTTGAGATAGAACGGAACCATCGTGGTCACCGAGTCCACAAACCCGAACACGCGAAACTGATCGAGCACCATGGTGGCGGCCAGCAGGGCATACAAGCCGAAGTCGAGGTGACTGACCAGCAGCCACATCACCATCACGCCGATGCACAGCGCCGGGATGACGAGCCCGTTGCCATTGGTGAGCCAGATCAGGGCGGCACCAAGCACCGACACAACGACGGCGGCAAGAAAGTGGGCTACGCCGGAGCCGGTGTTGAGGGTGAGGGACGGGCGCATGCGACAACCTAGAACGTCAGACGCGTAAAGAGCAATACGCCCACAATGCAGAGCATCATGGCCACGATGGTCCACCGGTTGATCTCCTGCACCACCGCGCCGGTCGTGAAGAAGATCGCCAGCATGAGGAGGATCATCTTCATGCGGTCAGACCCGTCGGTAGAGCCACTCCGGGATCCAATACTCGGTGTAGTTGACGACCACCCCGACGATCTTCTCCCGCGGCAATCTCCTGACAGCGGCCTCGACCACCTTCCGCTTCGTGCCATACAGCCGGCTGATCAGCAGTATGCCGTCGGTCTGAGGCGCGACCAGCAACCCGTCGGAATGCGCCGTGAGGTCAGGGGTATCGATCAGCACCACGGCAAAACGTTCGCGCGCCTGCTCCAGCAGGCGGCCGAACGCCGCCGAGTTGAACATCACCTCGCCGTACTCGGAGGTCTTGCCGACCGGCAACAGCGAAAGGTTTGGCGTTCCGGTGGCGACAATCGCCTTGTCCAGCGCCACGCGCCCGTCGACCACCTCGCCCAGGCCGGGTGCGCTGCCGGCCTCGAACAACGCCGAAAGGGCTGGCCGATGCAGGTTCGCATCCACCAACAACACTTGCTGCTTGAGATCGCTGGCCAGCACCACGCCCAGATTGGCCGTCATCAGCGTCTTGCCCTCCCCGGGCTTGGCGCTGGCGGCCATCAACACCAGCGGCGCCGGCGGCTCGTAAGCGGTGCGGACGGCAATGCCGATGTGACGGACGCGTTCGATGAAATCGTCCTGCGCCTCCTCGTTCGGGTCCGTTGACGCACCCGCCTGCTGGATTCGCGCGGCAGTCACGATGAACCCGGACGATACGTTCCACGGCAACTCGAAACGCCGCGCGCGGAACGCCACGCCCAGGCCGGCCTTCACCACCGCGCTCACCCGCTGGACCCAGCGCCAACGCGGCCGCTCCGTCACTGCCAATAACCGTTCCCAATGCTTCTGCAGCCAACCCGGCAGAATGAGCGGCGCTTTCCCGCGATACAGCTTGGGCAGGGCACCAATCAGCGGCAGACCCAGGCGGCGCGTAAGGTCGCCCGATCGGACAAGCCGCGGATCCGCGAATTCCAACAGGAAGACGATCATAAAACCGAGGCAAAAGCCGCCGCCGATGCCGGCCAGGAGGAAGGTCTTGCGGATCGGCTTGTAGCGGGACAGCGGGACCAGGGGCGGATCGATGATCGTAAACCGGCTGGTCTGCTGCTCGATCTCGACTTCGCGGGAAACGCGCGCCTGCTCCAGCTTCATCCGCAGATTGTCGTAGATCTCCCGCGTCAGCTTGACCTCGCCCTCCATCCGGGTCTGGTCCTTCTCCAGTTGCGGGACCGCCAGGAGCTTCTGCCGCGTCTCATCCGCCATCCGGTTGAATTCCCCGACCTTCTGTTCCAGGACCTTGATCTTGATATGCGCGTCTTCCAGGCGGGCCGAAACTTCCTGGTAAACCGGCGAGCGCACCTCCTGGGTTTCGGACGCCTGGTTTTTCTTCTTCTCGTTCTCCAGCAGATCCTTGATGTAGTCCATTTCGCGCTGAAGTTTTTGCACTTCGGGATGCGACCTGTCGCGCGTGGCCAGCAGGTTCCCCATGTGCAACGAGAGCTCCTGGTACTGGCGTTGATAAGGCGTGTTCTGGACGAATAGGGCCTGCGCCACCACCATTGGCTTCTCGCCGGCCAGCCGTTCGGTCAGCAGCTTCTCGTTCAAGCGTTCCTGCTTGAGCTCCAAATCGGCGTCCAGCCCTTTGGACACGTAATCATGGAGTTGGCCCCCAAGGCCCACGATCTGCTGCAAGGTCTCCGCGTTCGCCTGGCGAAAGTCCTGCAACGCGATTTCCATGCGGTCAAGTTCTTCGCGATAGTGGTCGAGTTCCTTCTGGATAAAGTCCACGGCAGCCATCGCCTCGCGCCGGCTGCCCTGCAGACTCTTATCAATGAACAGATGGCTGATGGCATCCACCAGGTTCCGGGCCAACACCGGGTTCGGCGCCGAGCAGCCGATCTGAAACGAGTCCGACGCCAGCCCGATGATGTGAATGTTCGCGCGGATATCGTTGACCAACGACTCCAGCTCCATGTCGTTCTTCAACGGCCTGTCCAGACCCAGCTTGCGAATCGTGTCCTCAATCAGCGGGCGGCTGTAAAGAATCTTCTGGAACGAACCCAACCGATTGTAATCGGTCATGGCCACGGCCGTCTCGTAACGCACCAGCGGATTGAGGATGTCCTCCTTGCCCAGCAGAATCGTGGTGGTGGACATGAAACTCGACTTGATAGCCACGCTGACGAGCAGGCTCAGGACCGGCGTCAGCAGCATCGGCACGAGGAAAATTCGTTTTCGCCGAAACAGGATTTCCAGCAGGTACTTCAGGCTGAAGTCACCCGCCACGTTCGTTTCGGGCGTCGACGGCTGCGTTCGTTTCGGGGCCTTGCCGGTCATACGCGGGATCATTTCTTATTGAGGTTCTGCAGGGTCGCGCCCAGCAGCACCGTGCTGATCGACGGCGTCATCTGGCTCAGGTAGTAATTGAACGTCGCCACACCCTTGCGCGGCACATACACGATGTCGCCGGATTCGATCGTCGGGTTGTCTTCAACGCGCCCGCCCAGCATGCCCGCCATGTTCACAGTCAGGACCTTGGCCTCGCCGGACTTGTCGCGCCGGACCACGCGCACCTTGCTCAACTGGGCATCGTGCGTCTCGCCGCCCGCCAGGGCCACCGCGCGGACCACGTCCACCTCCTGGCCGCGGGGGAACACGCCGGGTCGGGCCACCTCGCCCAGCACGTAGAAGGTGTGTTCCTCGTCGGCCTTGACGTAAACGGCATCCTCCGGCAGCAGGGAAATATTCAGCGTGCGGTCGCCCTTGCGTAACAGGTCGTAAAGGTTGATTTCGATCACCGTGCCGCGCCCGCGGACCACCGTGCAACCGCGCATGTCCGCCTTGTCCGTCAGCCCCTCCGCCCGCGCCAGCGCGCTCAGCAGCAAGGGCCGGCCCGGAAAGTTGTATTGACCGGGTTTGCGCACTTCACCCAGCACGAAGATGCGGTTGTTATTGTACTCCTGGACGATGATGTTGACCTGCGGGCTCAGGTAGGCGGGCTTCAACAGGGCCTCGATCTTCGATTGCGCCTGCTCCCGGGTCAACCCGTCCAGGCTGACCACCCCCACCCCCGGCACCGTGATCTTGCCGTCCGGGCCAATGACGTAGTTGCGGTTCAATTCCGCCACGTCCATGGCGTAAAGCTGCACCACGTCTCCAGCGCCCAAAAGATAGTCGCCTGCGTCGGCCTCGAGCGTCTTGAGCTGGTCGGCCGTCAACCCTTTGGCGGGCTGATTGGTCACAACGGTTGTTGCATCGTTGGTCGCAACGGCGGAGGTCTCGCCGACCTTGCCACCGGCCGCGGGGACGGCCCGCGGGGCGGTCACGCAGGCGGACAGCCCGAGGAGCAACAGAATGGCCACTGCTTTGTTCATGATTTCTCTGGAAATCTCAGATGACAGATGCTGCGCGGCGCCAGAACGCACCGAAACCCGTGTCTTTGCACCACAACCGGCTCCTGCACCGCTTCAATACCGTCCCCCCGATCTCCGACACGGTATTCATTCCCCGGAAGCAGGTCAATGCCTTTGAAATCGATCTGCAGACTCTGCGTCAACGCCGACTTGTTGAGCACGATGAGCGTGACGATCTTACGTTCCCCGTCACGGGCAGCGTACACGGACAGCCGTTCACGGACGTCAGCCGGAACCGTCCAATTGACGGCGAGCCGCACGTCGCCGAAGGCGGCCCCGTGCCCATCCGCATTGCGGTACAGGGCATAGGCCGATGCCGCCAGCGAACCCTCGGGCGGATAGGTCCAGTAGCAGGCCAGATCAAGCCCTTCCCGCCCGAAGATGCCCAGCACGTCAGCCAACGCCAGGGCACCGCTGATATCCGCCTCGCCGCCCCAGTTGTACTCGGTGATGCCGGTCTTCAAGCCCGGATAGCACTGTGCGACCCACCGCTGCAACTGCGGGATCAACCGGACGCGCGCGTTGATCCACGACGGATCCCGGTAGGTCGGATCGAAGAGCGAACGCGTCGTCTCGATCCGGAGCGTCGTGGCATTCAAATCGACGGCGGCGGAGTGCACGCCCTCGGCTTGAGGATAAAAATGGACCGTCACGATGTCCAACAACCGCTCGCCTGTCCGGTCCTCGTGCGCTTTCAACTGCTTGAGGAACCACGGCAGAAAGGCCTCCCCGCCGTGGCTGGCCCGGTCGCGATCGGTCTTGGTCTCACGGTCGAGCGCGGACTGAAAATAGGCCGGCCAGCCCCAGAGTTCCGGGCCGGTGATCGCGGCACCCGGGGCGGCCTCGCGAACGGCGTGCGCCATGGCGATAAACCGCGCCAGGTATTCGTCATACGAAACCGGGTTGGGATGCACGTCGCGATGCGTGACGTTCCACAGCATGGGCTCGTTGCCGAGCGAGAACATGATCCGGTGCTCTTCGAACAGACGAGGGAACTCCTGCGCCATCTGCCGGACCCACGCGGCCACAAACGGCGGGTCGGCCACCTCGGAGGTGTCGTACCGGTCGTTCCCGGTCACGGGCGTCCCGTCCGGCCGCAGCCCGTTGCCGACATCCGGTCGATACGCGTCCGACTTCTCTTGCGGCCCGTATTTCTTGATCGAAAAGCTTGCCGAGCTCGTGTCTTTGCGCATTTTCCCTCTCTCTCCAACTGCATCCGATTGGTTTCCAAAGGGTTGGAACCAAGATGGATTTCACGATTGTGGCTACAGTTTAACTCCGACGAGGTCCAGGATACGTTGTTGATCGG
>Ga0118677_10009392_pt1 | contig 15289 bp, 9 predicted proteins | sample AliMusrvi5mmetaG_FD_86154 | JGI IMG/M metagenome (GOLD analysis project Ga0118677, IMG submission 86154)
AGATGCTGTGATAGTTGCTTACGGAAGATCGCCGATAGGCAGAGCAACGAAAGGCACATTAGTCGGAGAATACCCCGTTAAACTGGCAAGTGAAGTCCTGAAAGGCGTTTTGGAAAAACTGCCGAATTTACCGCTTGGCGAAATTGACGATGTTATTGTCGGCTGCTCCACCCCGGAGGATGTTCAGGGATTAAACATGGCAAGAATTATCGTACTCAGGACAGGCCTTCCGGATGAGGTATGCGGCGTAACAGTCAGCCGCTTCTGTTCTTCCGGCCTGCAAAGTATCGCATACGCCGCGAATGAAATTATGGCCGACCAGGCGGATATCGTCATCGCGGGCGGTGTGGAATCGATGTCCATGCTGCCGATGACCGCTTTGGATCTGACAGCCCTTGATCCGTTAATTTTCAAAGAAAGAGCCAGCTGCTACCTGCCCATGGGGACTACGGCCGAAGTTCTTACCGATATGTTCGATATCCCCAGAGAGGATATGGACAATTTCTCGCTGAAAAGCCATCAGAAAGCCTCCAAAGCGCAAAAAGAAGGCGCCTTTAAGAAGGAAATTATCCCTGTCACTTATACCGACAGCAACGGCGCAATCGAGATCTTCGCCGAAGACGAGTGCATTAAGCACGACGCATCCTACGAGACTTTAAGCAAATTGCCTGCCGCTTTTAAAGAAAACGGCTCGGTAACGGCAGGAAATTCCTCCCCCATGAACGACGGCATGGCGTTTGTCGTACTGATGTCGGCGGAAAAGGCTGCTGAACTGAATATCAAGCCGATCGCCAAGTTCTTAGGTTATCAGGTAGCGGGTGTCGACCCGGTTATGATGGGTATCGGCCCGGTATACGCTATCCCGAAACTGCTGAACAGAATCGGTATGGAGTTGGACCAGTTTGATGTTATTGAGCTGAATGAGGCTTTTGCGGTTCAGTCATTGATCTGCATTGAGCAGCTCGGTATGGATATTGATAAAGTCAATCCGCGCGGCGGAGCGATCGCGTTGGGACACCCGTTGGGCGCTACCGGCTCAATCCTGATGTGCAAAGCCCTTTCCTACCTGGAAGACACCGGCGGGAAATACGGATTAATCAGTATGTGCATCGGCGCGGGCATGGGCGCGGCAGGCGCAATTGAAATGCTTTAATATACCCTTATTGGCAAAAGCATAATCGAACATTCCGATTCGAGCAATCTTAATCAATTCGAACTGACATCGTTCCATACGGTGTCAGTTTTGCTTTTAAATTGAAGCATTTCTGCGCACAGGATACCGCATTTTCGATTATTCGAAACTATTCATTTCCCTGTAGGAATCGCGGCCATAAAATACTTGACAATACTGTGCCGATAAAATAAGATATTAACTGTTGAACTGTGTTGATTCAATCTGTTTTGGCTGTTAAAGGCATTTTTAAAAATCAATAGCCCGGGTATAATTCGGTCCGGCTCGTTTTTGCTGTTCTTCTGACCGGGTTTTGTTTTTTTCGGCGATTTTTCCCTGCCTCCGGCACCGCATGATTGATTTTACTGAAACACATATTCCGGTATTGCAAGAAAGGAATGGTTATTAATTTTGGAAAAAAACAGTATGGTTAAAAAAATCCTTTTCGGTTTGTTAATTGGCTTCTTCGTTATCGGCAGCGTCGCGTTTCTAATGGCAAACCAACTCAGAACAAACGGGGCGGGTGTAAAATATGTCAGCGTGGACGGAGGGCTGGCGCTGAAAACATATCACGGAGCCTCTACTGACACCGTTTTTAAAATCCCCGATTATGCCGCTGATAAAAACGGCAAATCGCAGCCGGTTATTGAAATATTGAACTATTCGGTTTCAAACTCCGAATACCTTCAAGAGGTGTATATAGGCCCCAATATTAAAACCATCCAGCCTTGGGCTTTTACCAACTGCTCCGTTCTTGATAAAATAGTTGTCGATAAAAACAACCCGAACTTTACTTCCCTGAACGGCGTGCTCTACAGCAAAGACATGAAAACGCTGCTGCTTTACCCGAATAAATGCGGTTACAAATATTTAAAGGATGCCGCCGGAAATCCACTTTTTGACAAAAGCAGCGGAGCGCTTATTCCCGATAAAAACAGCGGATATTTCACTGTTCCCGCCGGCGTTGCCATAATCGGTGAAAACGCGTTTTATAAATGCGACAAACTGCTCGGCGTTACTTTTACCGGGGATGTGAAAGAAATCCACGAAAAGGCGTTTTTCAAATGCAAAGGATTAACAAAGCTCGATCTTCAGGAAGGGCTTACTGTAATCGGCGTTGACGCGTTTTCATTTTGCGACAATCTGACAGGTGACGTTACGATTCCGGCGAGCTGCCAAAAGATTGAGAAATACGCGTTTTTCAGCAATTCAAGCGTCATAAAAAATATCTATATCAAGGCTGATAAAAACAAAATACAGCTTGACGGAAACTGGCTGCCGAACAAAAAGGGCAATTTCAGAAAAAAGGTCAATTTTGAGTTTATAAGCTGAAACGGGTGAACATAACAACCGGAGGAAGAATATGGGTAAGCTTAAAACAGGCGCGATAAATTTGTATCACGATTTTTTTAAGTACTGGGATAAACCACGTGACGGAGAATATCTCAGCAACAAAGAGTTTGTGACCTTTTGCGCGGGATGGGCGGCCTGCGACAGCGTAAAGACAGCAATGGGGAACGTATCGTTTTCCGCATCGTGCTTTTTGGTGGGCTCTATTTACGGCATAAGCTTTCAAAGCATATTTATGATTGGGGTTATAAGCCTGCCCTTCGGTTATATCTGGGGTCCGCTGGGCATGTCGGTTACCGATAACCTTGGCAGACCGCCGAGGCAAACAATGCGGCTGATCAATTATTTATCCGGTCTCAGTGTTACAGTCGCCGGTTGTTTGTTTTTCGTTAATGAGCATTTCTTAGAGGCTGTCGTGCCGGGATTTCCGCGTATTTTGGCAGTCATGCTGTTAATGAGTCCGGTTGGCCTGTATTTTGGAATATTCAAATTAAGATGGCTTTCCCCGCGTTTCGGCAAATACCGCCCGACGATAGTCATCGGTGTGTTCCCGTCCATCGCCATATTGCTCCTGCTTGTTTTTCTGCCTTTTAATTCGATTGGCTCCGGCAACAGGCTGTGGGTAATTTATCTCCTATTTTCGGTTTACGGACTGTTTTCCGGCTTCTCCGGCCAGGTGGGCAACCTTACCAATGTTGTTTCGCCAAACAGTTTGGAACGGTTGAAGCTCATGTCATACGGAGAAATGATTGTTGGCTTTTTCCCGGGAATTATCGGAATGATTTTGCCGGTATTAGCGATGTATACGGGCGGTATGAATAATATCGGAACCTTTCGCATTGTCATTCCCGCCTTTGTTGTTTTCTTCGCGCCTTTCACACTGCTCATGGCCTTCAAAAGCAAAGAACGGGTTATCCTTGAAAAAAATCACAAGCCCAATGTCAATATGCTTGACGGTTTTAAAGAAGTGCTGAAAAACAAGTATTTTTGGATTTTGAACTTCTATCAGCTGTTCGTGGATCTTGACAACGGTATTATAAATATTGCAAATTTGATATTTATTTATGCTTTGCGGATGGACTGGGTTTTAGGAATATATGCAGCCGTTATAGCAACAGCCGCTATTCCGGGGCAGCTTCTTGCGCCGACGCTTGTCCGGAAAATCGGGAAAAAACCAATCTTTATGGCAGGCAGAATTATATCGATTTTTCAGATTATTATCAGTTATTATGCAATTTCTTCGGGTCATATTATTATATTTTTTATTGTTTCGTATATCGCCAATATCATCAACAGCGCAAGCATCAGGGTAAGGCACGCCATGGAACCGGACATTTGGGATTATCAGCAATGGCTCAGCGGCAAGCGCCTGGAAGTGAGCTCAGGTGTGTTCGGTTTGATATTTACACCGTTTAATACAATAATTGCAATGACCGTGCCTACCGTTTATGCATTGATGGGCTTTACCTCGGATTGGGATGTTTTATATAACGATGCGTTTCGAAATAAAATATTCCTTGCTTCGCTGGTCATTGGGCTTGTCTCAGCCATTCTCTCAATCCTCCCCTTCTTGTTTTATGATTTAACCGATGAGAAGCACAAAAAGATTATTGAAGATTTGAAACAGCGGGCGGATGACAAGGACAGCGCGGCGGAGCAGGTACTTTTAGCAGAACCGGCAAATGCCGCGGAATAACGTAAAAAAACCACCAACCGTTTTGCGGAAGGTGGTTTTTTTAATATCTTGCTTCATTGCAACGATATAATTTGAGTCAGATATGTTTCTTCGCCTGAATAATCTTGAACCTCAATTTTAACAGGCGTCGTTTTATCCCGTAAAAGATAGCCGACAGTAAGCGTATATGCCTTATTCGGCTGAACTTTGTTTAGCTGCCGCTGAGCGTCAAAAGCAGTCGAAACAACGATCCCTCTGCACTCAACTCCGTTTTGGTACGCTGTATCCCGGCATAACGCAGTAAATGAATTCGCCTTGTCTGTTTTGTTTGTAAACTCATATTTGACGAGTAATGCCGGTTTTCCCAGATAATCTTTCCCGACCGCTTCGCTTAAAATACGGATAATTATTCCGGGTGAATGGGCTGCTGATTCATTTACTGTTGTACTTGAGGCAAGAGATATATTGGTAACAGCACTTCCGCCGCCGAACAATTTGTTTACCAACGCAATACATATGAAGGCAATAACAATTATGAATAAAGCTTTTTCATAGCTTAACCTGTTTTTTCGGGGCTTTGCCTCGGGTTCGTTTCGTATAACCTGAGCGCCGCAATACGGGCATTCAAAAACAAACTGAGGTATTTCTTTGCCGCACTTTGCACAAAACATTCTAAAACCCCCTATTAATTTCCTTCGTCAATGCCCATTTGGCTGATAACCATCTGATAATATGGACCCTTGTTCTTCATCAGTTCGTCATGCTTGCCGCTTTCAAGAATTTTGCCGTCACCGATAACCAAAATATTGTCGGCATCCCGTATTGTCGAAAGACGGTGCGCAATCAAAAAGTTCGTGCGGTTTTTCATCAGCATCCGCAATGCCTGCTGAATTTCCTTTTCCGTTTTTGTGTCAACGCTGCTTGTTGCTTCGTCCAATATTAAAATCGGCGCATTGCATAAGATAGCGCGTGCAATTGCGAGCAATTGCCGCTGGCCTTCGCTGAGGTTATCTGTACTGCCCACAACAACCGTATCATAGCCTTTGGGTAAACGGGTAATAAACTCATCGGCGTGAGCAAGTTTAGCGGCTGCTTCCACTTCCCTCTCGGAAGCACCGGGCCTTGAATACCTGATGTTATCGGATATCGTTCCGGTAAAAAGGCAAGTCTCCTGCAGAACCACCGAAAAGCAATTGCGCAAATCATTTTTCGGGATGTCCATAATATCGACATCATCAATGAGTATCTGCCCTTCATCCAACTCATAAAAGCGGGTCAGCAGATTGACAATAGTAGTCTTCCCCGCGCCTGTTTCTCCAACCAATGCAATTACTTCGCCGGAATGAACAACAAAATTTATTTTTTTCAAAACAGGGCTGCCTTTTATATAGGAAAAGGATACGTCTCTAAATTCCACTTTTCCTTTCGGATTTTTAAATTCTTTGACGCCATCCCTATCCCGGGCTTCCTCTTTTTCATCCAATATTTCAAAAACCCTTTCCGCGCCGGTTAATGCCAGCTGAATTGTGTTGAACATACCGGAGATATTATTAAGCGGCTGCCCGAACTGCTTTGAGTATGTCAGAAAACTGACCACAACACCAACTGTTACAATTCCTTTTATTGTTAATAATCCGCCGGTGCATGCAATGATTGTAAAACTCAGATTATTAATAACATTCATCAGCGGCATCATTAAACCTGACCAGATTTGTGCTTTTGTTGAAAAATCGCGCAGCTTGCTGTTGACTTTTACAAAATCAGACAAAACTGTCTGCTGCCTGTTAAATGATTTTACCATTTTCAGGCCGACAATATTTTCTTCCACCACGCCGTTCAGAGACCCTAACATACGCTGCTGACCCAAAAAATACTTGCGGCTGCGTTTGGCAATCGTTTTTGTAAGAATAAAAACCAGCGGAATTGTTGTTACGGCTACTATCGTTAAAACCGGGCTTAATATGAACATCATAACCAATGAGCCCAGAATAGAAAATACGCTTGAAATGAACTGCGTCGTTGTCTGCGCAACCGTGCTGCTTATGTTGTCAATATCATTGGTGATTCTGCTCATCGTATCGCCATGGGACCTTGTGTCATAAAAATTCAAAGGTATTCTTTGCAGCTTGGCAAAGAATTCGCTTCTTAGATATTTTACCAGCTTCTGAGTAACCTTTGTCATTAACACACCGTTAACCGTGTCGATAAGCCAGCTTGATAAATAACAGCAAATAAGGACAGTTAAAATAATTAACAGCAAATGCGTGTTAACGGTATTGGTATGAATATTAAACGTGTTTATTGCCTTACCGATTAAATAGGGGATGAAAAGAGAAACCGAGGCCGAAAGAACGGTTAAAATGATGGCAATGATAAGCGAGTTCCGCCATCTCAGGAACATTTTCATTAACCTGAGCAAAGTTCCCTTTGCGTTTTTGGGCTTCGCAGTTGGTATAAACCTTTGGTTCATACCGCCCCCTGCTCTGCCAAGTTTCGGCATATCCTTATAGCTCTGATCGATGTTTAAATTAGCCATACTTACTTATAATCGCCTCCGATTTGCGAATCATAGATATCGCTGTATGTTTTGCATGAATTCATTAATTCTGTATGGCTGCCTAACCCGACCTTTACACCGTTATCCAAAACAAGGATTTTATCAGCCGACATTGCGGTTCCGATTCTTTGTGTGATGATGATGATTGTTTTTTTATTTTCCGCTTTTTTCAGTGCTTTTCTGACCTTCTCCTCCGTAACCGCGTCGAGCGCGCTTGTGCAGTCGTCTAATATCAAAATAGGCGAACCCTTCACCAACGCTCTGGCAATGGAAATCCGCTGTTTCTGGCCGCCTGAAAGGTTAACGCCGTTCTGGCCCAGGACACTCTCATATTTTTCAGGCATATTTTCAATAAATTCATCAGCCTGTGCCGCCTTCGCCGCTTTGATAACCGCCTCTTTTTCTGCCGCCGGATTTCCCCATGCGATGTTTTCAAAAACAGTTCCGGTAAAGAGCATACTCTTTTGCGGCGCAATGGCTATATTATTCCTTAAAGTATTGCAGTCAATCGCGCGAATATCTTCATCATTTAAATAAATCTCACCTTCTTTAACATCATAGAAGTGCAGGCACAGCCAAACAAGCGTGGATTTTCCCGAACCGGTTGGGCCGATAACCGCTAAAGTTTCTCCATTATTAACCTTAAATGAAAGGTTCTTTATAATAGGCAGTCCGCTTCCTTTCGGATAGGCAAACGTTACATTTTTAAATTCAAGCTGACCGCGCATGTATTTCACTGAATTTTCAGTTCCCGCAAAATCATTCTTGCTGCTTAATACTTGCTTTATTCTGACCGATGATGCTTTCGTTCTTACAAATGTATTGAATATATTTGTTATCATAATAAGCGAGGTTAAAATCTGAGCCATATAATTAATGAAGGCGGCAACCTTGCCGACTTCGATGTGGCCCGTGCCGAATAAAACACTGCCGATGTAAATGATACCTGCGATTCCAAGGCTTATTGCCAATGACATAAGCGGAGAAAAATATGCAATGACTATTTGCGAAGAAACGCTTTTCTTTGATAAATCCGAGTTCGCGGTATCAAACTTTTCCTCCTCATCATCAAAACGCCCGAAAGCCTTCACAAGCCTGATACCCAACAGATATTCCTGCACAACCGTGTTCACTTTATCAATGGCTGCCTGCACTTTTGCGAATCGTATATAGCCCATTTTCATGCTGATAACAATAAATACAGAAACAATAATAATAGCAATAAACAAAACAACACTCATTGTCGGGCTGATGACAACAGCGAAAATAATGCTGCCGATACAGGTTAGCGGAGCTTTGAAAAATATTCTCATCATTCCGTTGACAAACTGGACAATCTGAGAAGTATCATTTGTCATTCTTGTTATAAGCGAACCGCTCGAAATATCATCGGCGCTCTCTTCGGGAAATTTCATTATTTTTGCAAAAACATCATATCTCAGGTCAGCTCCAAAGCCCTGTGAAACCTTGCTTGCCAAAATATTGCGGGTTGTCGCAAACACAGCGCCACATATTGTTATTGCCAGCATTAACAGCCCGAATTTTATTACCGTATTCACTTGATTGTTTTTTACGCCGTTATCAATAATGCGTGCCATAATTGTCGGTTGGAGCAAATCGCACATCGCTTCCAAAAACACACAGCTGACAGCCAAAAAAACAAAGTTCTGTATTTTTTAAAATAGTTTTTCAGAATACTCATTGTTTTTTATCCTTACTGTTTATTCAAAGCAAACCAGTTACACAAATAGGATAATACAGCATTTGGAGGGGATTGTCAAAAATAGTTACCGTAATAAGTTTTATATTTTTATTGAATCCATTATCTTATAAAAAAAAGTTTATTTATCGGAGAACGTATGATACAATAGGAGAAATTGAAATAGATGAGGTGTTAACAATGATGGCAGCAATAAAAAAGTTATTCAGTGTTTTGTTAAGTGTAGTCATTTTTATCTCGGCGGCATTTCAAAAAGAACTTCCCCAGACCGTTAAAATGCCCGACCTTAACCCCGGTGTATACGGTCAATGGGTTAACACGTTTGTAGGGACCGGCGGCATTCCCTGGGCCTGCGGAATGCTTTTCCCCGGAGCAACAACACCTTTCGGCTTAGTCCGGTTAAGCCCGGATACAACCTTACCCGGCGGATCTGTTCTTGTAAAAATAGGAACCGCAGGCTACTATTACGGATATAACTACCTTTGGGGATTCAGCCACACCAGGCTTTCGGGAACAGGTGTGAATGACATGGGCCATTTCAGGGTCACGCCGGAAATCGGAAATACAAACCCGGCTGACAGGCTGACAAATCCCCTTATCTTTTCTCATGACCAGGAAGAAGCTACTGCTGGCTATTATGCCGTCAATCTGCCGAGCATTAACTGTTTGGCCGAACTGACGGCGACAGATCATGTCGGCTTGCACCGCTATACATTCCGTTCGAGCCAGGACGCGCACCTTTTAATCGACGCGACCAGTTTCCTTGCGGGCGGACATGCAACCGAGGGGAAAGTTACTATCAATCCCGTTACGATGGAAGTCACCGGGGAAGGCCGTGTCTTTACTGATTTTACAGGCAGATACGGCGGGCTCAAGGGATATTTCGTGGCGCGTTTCAGCAAGCCCTTCAAATCATATGCAACATGGAGTGACGGCGTCAGCACAGCGGGCAGCACAGAATCGTCCGGCACCGGCAAAGACGCGGGAGCCGATATCAACTTCGGCAATATTAAGAATCAGCCGGTTGAACTAAAAGTCGGCGTCAGCTTTGTAAGCATTGAAAACGCGAGGCAAAATCTCGACGCCGAAACCGGCAGTCTTGATTTTAACGGTGTCAGAGATGCAACACGCCAGAGCTGGGACACATCACTTTCCAAGATTAAAATTGAAAGCACGGACCCTGCCATAAAAACCACGTTTTATACAGCCCTTTATCATTCCATGATAATGCCAACCGATTTCACCGATGTGAACGGTCAATATCTTGGATTTAATGAACAGGTTGCGACAGCCGACGGCTTTACCTACCGCACCGATATGTCTTTATGGGATACATTCAGGACAGAGCACCCGCTCCTTAATTTAATCGCCCCGGATGTTCAGCTGGACTGCATTAAAAGCCTCATCCTTATGGAACGCGCGCACGGCGATTTCCCCCGCTGGCCTTCGGGAGACGGAGAGACCGGCTCCATGTTCGGCACACCGGCCGCTATGGTTATTACGGAAAGCTACCTCAAAGGGATTACGGATTTCAATGTTGAGGAAGCTTACGCATCCTTGAAAAAGACAGCTCTTCAAACAGCAGCGACCGGCGGCAGCAATGCCGACATTCAAGACTTAAACAAATACGGATATGTCCCGGCGGATTTGGAGGGCATTTCGGTGAGCAAAACGCTCGAATTAGGCTGGGCGGACGGCAGCATAGCCCTTTTGGCCAAGGCTCTGGGCAAAACCGATGACGCCGCGTTATTTACCGGCAAATCCATGGCATATAAAAATATATTTAACCCCGACACAAAATACTTCCAGGGGCGGAATGCCGACGGCTCATGGAAGGAGCCTTTGATGCCTGATGTTACAAGCTATATTGACGCCATACTGCCTGTAAAAGTTTCCGATGCTTATGCTGAAGGCGGGGCGCGCGAGTGGAGATGGTCAGCACCGCAGGATACCGCAGGGATGATTGCTCTTTTCGGCAGCAAAGATTACTTTGTCAGCGAACTCAACACATTCATGGCTGACGCCAGTAAAGACCTCGGCGCGGTTTATCCCGGCTCGGGTTTTTGGATTGGCAACGAGCATGATCTTCACACGCCTTATCTTTTTGATGACGCGGGACGCCCGGACCTTACGCAGAAATGGGCCCGCTGGACCCTTGCCCAACGCTTCAGCACAAACGTGAACGGCCTTGACGGCAACGATGACGGCGGAGCACTGAGCGCATGGTATGTTTTATCCGCGATAGGCATTTACCCGGTTGCGGGTACAGACCGTTACTGGATTGGCTCGCCGAATGTTGACAAAGCCGAGGTTAACCTTGGGAACGGCAAAACCCTTACTGTTATTGCAGAAAATCAATCTGCCGACAATATCTATGTGCAGAGCGTAACGCTGAACGGCGTTAAACTCACTTCCTCATCCATCGTACATTCGCAGATTGCAGGCGGCGGAACCATGACTTATGTAATGGGGCCGTCCCCCGCTGTGAACGGCGGATTTTAATGAGTCATTCAGTTTTGTAAAAATATTGAAGGAGTAAGAGTTTTGAGAAGCAAGAGAACGAGGATATTCGCTTTAATTATGGTTGTTGCCATGGTTCTTTCTCTTGCTGCCTGTAAAAATGAGATGTCCAAAGACGAAAAGACAACTGTTGCTTCTGCAAACATTGAAAAAAGCAGCACACAAACCACAACGGAGGATATAACATCTGCTGTATCAACCAATGAATCCGAAACAACATCTGCTGAAATCACCACAGCGATTCCGGCATCTGCAACAACCGTATCCTCATCCCTGCCTGTAACCAATGCCCAAATTCTTGCAGCTTATACAACGGTTATGGATAAGGCGAAGGCTGATAAACCGGCATATCACAGGATATATTTTCAGACATTGCCCGAAGATACGAGAAAGGTAACCGGAGGAGGCATTAACCTGATTCTTAAACTGGCGGCGTTCTTCATGACCAGCGAAGATAAAGCCAGAAAAAACCCCGAGATTAACGAAAAGAACTCCGCAATGAAAATGTTTCCTGTCGCAAATTGTGATAAAGGCTGCCTTCTGACAAATGTAAACGCGATAAAATCCGCAACCTTTGTTAAGCTTGCCAACGGCAATTATAAAATCACAATCATCCTGAAAGACGAGATGAATTCCGAGCCGTACAAGAGCGGCAATACCGCACCCAGCAATGTCGGCTCTATGTTTTATCCTTTATCCAAAAGTATTATTGATAACACACTCACCAACGACAGCAAGGTATCCTGGGCGGTCAGTGACGTCAGCTATTCTCTCAAATATTATGATTCAACTGCCGTTTTGGAATACAACCCAAATACAAATCAAATCGTTACCCTTGAGCAGTATCTGCACACCTTAATTATGGTCAAAAGCGCAAAGGTTTTGCTGAGTAATATCAGCGGTTCCGCCGTGCTCCATTACACGGTGATATGCAACAATTTCGTATATTAAAATGGAAAAATAACAAAAACTCAGTATCAAGACAATGGGACTATACACTTGTTTTGGATAACAAAGAACGGCGGAACATTTCGGTTCTGCCGTTCTATTAATCATTGTCTATGCGTTTTTCATTCACTTGACCATAAAGACCTGCATTATTTTCTCACCGTCTTCGATGTCAAAATATTAATCAGCAAACATCGGCGTGGAAAGATAGCGCTCCCCTGTATCAGGCAGTATAACAACAATGGTTTTACCGCTGTTTTCAGGCCGCTTTGCGAGTTGTGTTGCCGCCCAGACAGCAGCACCCGAGGATATCCCGACAAGCAGGCCTTCATCCCGCGCCAGTGTTCTTCCTGTCGCAAAAGCATCCTCGTTTTCAACCGTGATGATTTCATCATAAATTTCCGTGTTGAGTGTCTGCGGAATAAACCCGGCTCCGATGCCCTGTATTTTATGGGGACCGGATACACCTTGGGACAGCACGGGGGAAGCGGCCGGTTCAACCGCAATAACTTTGATATCCGGATTTTTCGACTTCAGGTATTCGCCAACGCCGCTGATTGTTCCGCCTGTACCGACACCGGCAACAAAAATATCAACCTTGCCGTCCGTATCCTCCCAGATTTCAACGCCGGTTGTCGCCTTATGGACCGCGGGATTCGCGGGGTTTGTAAACTGGCTCGGAATAAAACTGTTTGGTGTTTGTTCCGCCAGTTCATCCGCTTTGGCAATAGCGCCCTTCATTCCTTTTGCGCCTTCGGTGAGTACAAGCTCCGCACCGTAAGCCTTTACAAGATTTCTCCGCTCAATGCTCATCGTTTCGGGCATAGTGAGTATAAGCCTGTACCCTCTTGCCGCGGCGACGGAAGCAAGCCCGATGCCCGTATTGCCGCTTGTCGGCTCGATGATGACTGAATCCGCATTCAAAAGGCCTTTTGCCTCGGCATCATCAAGCATGGCTTTTGCTATCCTGTCCTTCACGCTGCCGGCCGGATTAAACGATTCAAGCTTTGCAAGAATTGTAACCGATAGTTCGTTTTTCTTTTCATAATTTGTCAGTTCCAAAAGCGGTGTTTTCCCGATTAACTGAGTCAGGTTTTTATAGATCTTTGACATGATTACATCTCCTTCATTATAGTCGCCGAAAACCGGTTTAATTTTCAAACGCCTGTTCCAAATCGTACAGTATATCGTCGATATGCTCCGTACCGATAGAGAGCCTTATCGTGTTCGGCTTAATTCCCTGTTCGGCCAGTTCGTCGCCGGTAAGCTGGGAATGCGTTGTGCTTGCCGGATGAATAACAAGCGATTTAACATCGGCGACATTTGCAAGCAATGAGAAAATTTCAAGCTTGTCGATAAATGCCTTTGCCCTTTCGGCATCCCCTTTGATTTCAAAGGTAAAAATCGAACCGGCGCCGTTCGGGAAATACTTCAGGTACAGCTCGTGGTCGGGATGATTCGCAAGAACAGGATGGTTGACCGATTCCACTTGACTGTGCTGTGACAGGTAATCCACAACCTTCAGGGCATTCGAAACATGGCGTTCTACGCGAAGAGACAGTGTCTCGAGGCCCTGCAGGAACAGGAAGGAGTGGAACGGACTGACCGTCGCCCCTGTGTCACGCAGCAAAGTAACCCTTACCTTAATGATATAAGCAAGGTTGCCCACTGCCTCGGTAAACACAACACCGTGATAGCTCGGGTTTGGTTTTGAAAGACCGGGGAATTTATCATTGGCCGCCCAGTCAAAATTGCCCGAATCCACAATCACGCCGCCGATGACCGTGCCATGGCCGCCGATAAACTTTGTTGCTGAGTGGATGACAATATCAGCTCCGTGTTCGATTGGCCGGAATAAATACGGCGTCGCAAAGGTGTTGTCTACAAGCAGCGGAATACCGTTTTTATGGGCGAGCGCCGCTACTGCGTCAACATCAACAATGGTTGAGTTCGGGTTGCCCAGCGTTTCAATAAATATTGCTTTTGTGTTGGGCCTGATAGCTTCCGCAAAATTCTGAAGTTCGCTGCCGTCAACAAAGGTGGTTTCAATGCCAAAATCAGGCAGCGTATGCGCAAGAAGATTGTACGAACCGCCGTAAATGCGTTTGTCGGAAACAATATGGTCACCGGCAAGAGCGATATTTTGGATTGCATAGGTAACCGCCGCTGCCCCGGAGGCTGTCGCAAGGGCGGCAACCCCGCCTTCAAGCGCGGCGATGCGCTGCTCAAACACATCCGATGTCGGGTTCATCAGCCTTGTGTAAATATTGCCGCCTTCGCTTAACCCGAATCTGCCGGCTGCCTGCGCGGAATTCGCGAAAACATAGGATGTTGTAGCATATATCGGCACCGCTCTTGCGTCGGTTGCGGAATCGGGCTTCTCCTGCCCGACGTGAAGCTGTAAGGTTTCGAATTTGTAATTTTTACTCATTGTTTTTTCCTCCAAAATTTTATTTTTAAAGATACTTCTTATTTTATCAATCAAGGAACTCATGAATCTTCATCCTGACTATTTTTGATTTTCTCATCTGCCGGTCAATCCGGCAACATACATCGGGCAGTCACACTTTGTCTGAAACGACACATTCGTTCTCTCTCATCGTCTTTTATGAATGCAGTGCTTTTCCCTCCCGCAAATGACCTCGAAATTGTTTTCATTTCAATACCACCTTTCTGCCGCAAACTATTGTTATACTAATTGACATTTTCATCCCTCAAGATTAAATCCTATTAATCACATATGCTTTATGTGTATTTTATCAGCATTCTCTTTCTTTGTCAATAGGTTTTTAAAAAAATTTTTATCCTATGTTTCAACAGCCAATGAAAAAATGCCTGCACCCTTTCATCAAAGAAAAAGTGCAGGCATTTCTATTTTATCAAAACCTCGGTCTGTTTCATACGAATAAACCTATTTATCCGCCTTATCAGACTCTTCTTCCGCATCATCAACAATCTCTTCAGCGTCATCTTCGACTTCAAAGTCGTCAACGATCACATCATCAGCGGATAATTCTTCCAGTGGTTCCTCGGCGATTTCGTCGGTTTTTTCCGGCATAATTGCTGTCACAAACATCACAACAAACATCAGAGCAAGAACAACATTTGGGATAAAGCTGGTTTTCACCAACACATATCCAAAGGTTGCGCCAGTGGATGCCTGTTGAACATTCAAATTATTGATGACAGCTTTGAACAGAAAACTAATGCAAAGGGTTGTCAAAATGGAATATTTCAGCATAATGTTTTTGAAGTCAAGCATAAAGAGGATAACCAAATAGATGAGAATCAAATAAGTAAATGAGGTTGAAATGGCACCCATCCAATTGCCCAATGCGGTCTTGATGC
>Ga0118677_10009393_pt1 | contig 15288 bp, 9 predicted proteins | sample AliMusrvi5mmetaG_FD_86154 | JGI IMG/M metagenome (GOLD analysis project Ga0118677, IMG submission 86154)
ATTGTTCCTTTTTTGGGAGAAAAACAGTGATATAGAAGGTACTGTCAATTACCAGGAATACATTTATCAGGTCTATTTGTCCATCAATCAACTAAATAATACCTTATTTACAGAAGGCCCGGTTATCATGGAGACCAAAGATTTCCTGACGAAGGACACCTTTTTCAAACTTCTACTTCAATATATAGGAAGCCTGAATGTTTCTTTTGAGGGTGAACCGCTGGCCGGATTGCAAATTATGGGAATCCTGGAGACCCGAACGCTGGATTTTAGAAATATTGTTGTACTATCTGTTAATGAAGGTATTATGCCTAAGGCGAATATGTCTGGATCGTTTATTCCATATCATCTTCGCAAGGGGGTTGGACTTCCAGCGGTTGAAGAGCAAAACGCCATGTATGCCTATTACTTCTATCGCTTGCTCCAACGAGCCGAAACTGTTACATTTGTCTATAATTCAGGTACAAATGGCTTGAAAACCGGCGAGAAAAGCCGCTTCCTCTATCAATTGCAGCTCGAATCCCATTTTGAAATTACAGAAACAGGCATCAAAAGTACCATCGATCCATTGCCTGGTTACCCAATTGTCATTGAAAAAAAGGGGAAAGTGCTCGAAATACTCAATCAGTTTTTGGACTCCGGCAAAACGATCTCCCCGACAGCCCTGGATGTATACCTTCAGTGCCCTTTAAGCTATTATTTTAAATACTTAGCCCGTATTGATCAAGAGGAAGAGGTAACCGAGGAGGTAGATGCAAGGATTTTTGGTAAAATCTTCCATTCAGTAATGGAAAATATCTATAGGCCATTGCTGAACCAAACAATTGATGAGCAAAAGCTTCTATTTTTGATTGACAACCAGCATTTTATTGAAAAGGAACTAAAGAAGGCATTCGGTATTCACTTCTTCAAGACGGATGGAACCCATGAAATCCCGGAAATTGCAGGAAGAAACAGATTGGTCTATGAAGTAATCAAAAAAATGGTTATTCAGGTCTTAAGTCTCGACCTGCAAAGGGTACCTTTCACAATAACGGGATTGGAGCAAAAAGTAAGTGCGATGATTCCTGTTTTTCAGGGCACGAAGGTCGTTCGCATTGGTGGAGTTATAGACAGAATTGATTCATTATCAGGATCTACAGAAATTATTGATTACAAAACCGGTTCGGTAGAACCTATTTTCTATTCCATATCCGATTTATTCGACCAAGAGGCAAAAAAGCGAAACAAAGCGGCTTTTCAGACTTTGGTTTACGGTTGTATCTGGCATAAAATACATCCTGAGGCTGGTTCTGTTTTCCCCGGCATTTACGGTTTGAAAAAGATCTTTCAAAGTGAGGGCATTCGCTTGACAATCAAGGAAAATGGATCGAGGGAGGTTAATTACCAGGATTTAAGAAGTGAATTTGAACCGAAATTGGTTCAATTACTGGAAGACATTTTTAATCCGGAACTGCCATTTATACAGACGAGAGTAGAAGAACACTGCCAATATTGCCTTTATCGCTCCATTTGCGGCAAATAACTGCTAATCAGTTTAGGAAAGCAGGTCTGGTCGGATTTTCCGGGTTCTTTCAAGGGATTGCTCCATTTTCCATTCATCGATAAGCTGGTCATTCCCCGACAGGAGAATATCGGGTACTCTCCATCCTTTGTATTCTGCCGGCCTGGTATAAACAGGAGGTGTCAGCAATCCATCCTGAAATGAATCTGTCAGGGCAGAAGTTTCATCAGACAATACACCAGGCAGCAAACGGACTATCGCATCTGCAACAATGGCAGCAGCCAGTTCCCCGCCTGTCAGGACATAATCCCCAATGGAGAACTCTTTTGTAATTAAATTATCGCGAACCCGTTGATCTATACCCTTGTAGTGTCCGCATAAAATCAATAAATTGCCTTTCATCGAGAGCCGGTTGGCCTCTTGCTGGGTAAATTTTTCTGCATCTGGCGTCAGGAATATAACTTCATCGTAGTCACGTTGGGATTGCAATTCTGAAATCGCCCGATCAATAGGTTCCACCATCATGACCATCCCGGCCCCTTTGCTGAAGGCATAATCGTCCACTCTTTTGTGTTTGTCTGTGGCCCAATCTCTGATATTATGGACATGAATCTCTGCCAGCCCCTTCTCTTTTGCCCGTTTCAGGATGGAGTGATTAAAAGGGCTCTCCAGCAATTCCGGAACAACTGTTAGGATATCTATGCGCATAAATCAGTTTTTTGACAAAGGTAAAAAAGTCTTCCACTCTCAGAATCCTCTTATTTAGGTGTAAATTGTAAAAAAATCAAAAAATATGTTTTAGAAACTGTTGACGTTAACGGGTAAATATCTATTTTCGTGCAGAATAAATAATGTACAACCATCCTGGCTTAACGGCCGTAATGAAAACGCTGATGAAATCTAAAGAATTGAAAAATCCTGCTTCTGCAACAGAAACTGAACATCTTCATGATTCTGACCCACAAAATGCAGAGACTGGTGTTACTTCGGATACTATTGTTAACAATGAAACAGTTTTAGAGGAGGAGGCTATCCCGGAAATCGCGGAATCGGAGGCAACTGCAACAGAAAAGGCCGAAACGAATGAAACGGCTGCTGCCACTGAACCTTTAGTGCTTTCGGCTGAAGAACCCTCCCATGAAAATGAATCCGAACTTACCGATTCAATTCTGGAACCCCAACTGGATACTGTTGATGAAGAGGATGATCCATTTCACGACGATGAACCAGCTTCTGATGGCCAGCCAATCCATGATTACTCTTCCTATAACAAGATCAATCTGATCAATACGTTAAGAAAAATTATCAGCGAAGGGGATGTCGATGTCATTAAACCGCACGCAGACGCCATCAAGGCATGTTTTTATAAAATAAGAAACCACGAAATCGGCGAACAAAAGGCTGCTTTTGTTGCTGAAGGCAATGAGGAAGAGCTCTTTTTAGCTGAATCTGATCCTTTCGAGCAGGAGTTAAAAGATCTCTTCAGGGAGTACAAAAACCTTCGTTACGAATCCAATAAAAAACTGGAGGCTGTCAAAGAGGAGAATTATATCAAGAAAACTGAGATCATTGAAGAGATTAAAACGCTGGTGAACAGTGAAAATTCATTAAACAACACTTTTCAGTTGTTCAATGACCTTCAAGTGAAATTTAAGGCAATTGGTCAGGTTCCTCAATCAAAGGTCAAAGATCTATGGGAAAATTATCATTACCAGGTCGAACGTTTTTACGATTTTGTCAAAATTGACAGGGAACTTCGCGACCTTGACCTGAAGCGCAATATGGATCAGAAGATGCTTCTTTGCCTGAAAGCCGAGGAGTTATCTGTCAAATCTGAAGAACCACTTGCAACTTTCAAGGAATTGCAGAAGCTGCATGAATCATGGCGTGAGATAGGACCCGTCCCCCGGGACCACAAGCAGGAACTTTGGGACCGCTTCAAGATGGCTACCTCAGTTATCAACAAAAGATACCAGCAACATTTCGAACAGGAACGTTCTTCCCAGAAGGAGCAACTCCAACGTAAAATTGAGCTATGCGAGATTGCTGAAGGGTTATCGGGTTTTGTCTCTGACAACCCACGCGAATGGAACGATGTAACCGAAAAGGTTATCGCGTTGCAGGAGGAATGGAAAAAGACGGGTTTTGGACCCAGAAAAGAGAATACAAAAATTTGGGACCGCTTCAGGGCTGCCAACGATACCTTCTTTCAAAACAAGCGAAATTTCTGGAACAAGAGCAAAGAACATTTATTACAGAACTATGCATTAAAAGTTGACATTTGTGAACAGGCTGAAAAACTGAGAGATAGCGATGAATGGAAGGCCACAACCGACCGTTTGATCACACTTCAGAAGAAATGGAAAGAGGTTGGTCCGGTTCCCAGAAAGCAATCTGAACTGATATGGAAAAGGTTTCGCACTGCCTGTGATGAGTTTTTTAACAAGAAGCAGACCCATTTTTCTGGTGTGACAGGGGATCAGGATGAGAACTTGAAAGCCAAAAAGAGTCTGGTGGCTGATATCGAGGAGTTCAAACTTTCCGGCATCGCCCAGGATGATATTGTTGCCTTGAAAAAATTTCAGGACAGATGGGCTGAAATTGGTCATGTTCCATTTAGGAAAAAGGAGGAATTGCAGAACAGGTACCACGATGCAATTGACAACCAGTTCAACAAGATCAAGATGGATGATCAGGATATGAATATTATTAAATTCAAGTCCAAGATTGAACATCTTGCTTCACTGCCAAGAGGATGGTCCAAGATTAATACCGAACGTGACCGTTATGCTGTTCGTTTGAGGCAGTTGGAGAGCGACATCAATACCCTGACCAACAATGTCGGTTTCTTTGGAGCTTCTAAGGGAGCACAATCACTCATTGATGGGGTAAACGACCAGATAGACAAGATAAGAATACAAATTGATCAACTGAAATCGAAGATGAAAATCATCGATGAGCAGGAAGAGATCAATTGATAATAAGCTACTTTACAGGACCCGTTCCCTCACCGGAGCGGGTCTTTGATTTTGAACCGGACCCATACATTGTTGGCGTCAGATTCTGCCATTACATTTTTTATTCTTTACTTTGCACTCGTTAAAAAACACTTTAAACAAGGAACGTTTTGTCTACCACTAAGTACATTTTTGTAACAGGAGGAGTTGCTTCCTCATTGGGAAAAGGGATCATCGCTTCCTCCCTCGCCAAACTGCTGCAGGCAAGAGGGTACAAAGTCACTATTCAGAAATTGGATCCCTATATCAATGTGGATCCAGGTACCCTGAATCCATACGAACACGGAGAGTGTTACGTAACTGAAGATGGCGCCGAAACAGATCTCGATCTTGGTCATTATGAACGTTTCCTGAACTCTCCGACTTCACAGGCCAACAACGTGACAACCGGCAGGATTTACCAGTCGGTCATCAACAAAGAGCGGAGAGGGGACTATCTTGGTAAAACAGTACAGATCATTCCTCACATCACCGATGAAATCAAGCGATACATCAAATTCCTTGGATCCAAAAAGAAATTCGATGTAGTGATCTCGGAAATTGGTGGCACGGTGGGTGACATTGAGTCACTTCCTTATATCGAGGCAGTTCGCCAGATGAAATGGGAGTTGGGTACAGATGCCCTGATCATTCACCTGACGCTTGTTCCTTTCCTCTCCGCGTCTGGAGAACTGAAAACCAAGCCAACCCAGCACTCCGTCAAGCAGTTGCTCGAAAACGGCGTTCAGCCAGATGTACTGGTACTGCGAACGGAACACCAGCTTACTCCCGATCTGAAAGGAAAAGTCGCACTCTTTTGCAATGTAAGCAAGGAAGCCGTCATTGAATCTATTGACGTTTCCACCATCTATGAGGTACCAATCCGGATGAAAGAGGAAAAACTGGATGTTATCGTTTTAAAGAAACTTGGCTTACCCCTGGGTGAGGAGCCGGATCTGAAAAGCTGGAATGATTTCCTCTACCGCTACAAAAACCCGAAAAAGGAGGTCAAAATTGCCCTTATCGGGAAGTACGTCGAGCTGAGAGATGCTTATAAGTCTATCGCGGAGGCTCTTATCCATGCAGGTGCAGCCAATGAATGCAGGGTCAAGGTGGAATGGATCCACTCCGAAAAGATCAATGAGGAAAATATTGAACGAAAATTAAAGGATTGCCAGGGTATCATCATCGCCCCGGGTTTTGGCCACAGGGGTATCGAAGGTAAGATTACCGCCGCCCGTTATGCCCGTGAACTGAAGATCCCATTCTTCGGTATCTGCCTTGGGATGCAGATTGCCGTGATAGAATTTGCAAGAAACATACTTCACCTGACCGGAGCCGATTCCACTGAAATGAATCAGTTGACTGAATTTCCCGTCATCGACCTGATGGACGAGCAAAAGGGAATCATCGACAAGGGAGGCACCATGCGGTTGGGTTCCTATGCCTGTCATATTAAAAAAGATTCGCGCGCCTTCAAGGCTTATGGCAAGATAAAAGTGTCGGAACGGCATCGTCACCGGTATGAGTTTAACGACAACTTCCTGCAGGAATTTGAAAAAGCAGGTATGAAGGCAACAGGTTTCAATCCCGATACCAATCTGGTGGAGGTAATGGAACTTCCGGAACATCCATGGTATGTCGGCGTTCAGTTTCACCCTGAATACAGCAGCACTGTACTTCAGCCACATCCCCTCTTTATTGCTTTTATCAAGGCAGTAATCGAAAATTCTAATAAAAAATCAATTTAATTTATGGATAAAAATACCATTGCAGGACTGGTTCTGATCTTTATCATCTTGTTTGCAGCCAGTTATTACAACAAACCCTCCGAGAAGGAACTGGAAAAGTTGCGCTTAAAGAATGATTCAATTGCCATGGCAGAGAAGGAGAGGGCCGTTGACAATGCCAAGCAGATCGAACTTGCATCCGTTCAGCAAAATATTTCAAAAGCAGATTCAGCAACCGTTCAAAATGAACTGACCAATTTATATGGTGTCTTTGCCGTTGCTGCCAAGGGAGAAGAAAAATTCACTACCCTGGAAAACAACCTGATGAAAGTTACCCTTTCTAACAAAGGGGGAAAAATCTATTCGGTTGAACTGAAAAATTACAAAAGATTCGATAAAAAGCCACTGATTCTCTTTGAAGGTGATGAGAACCGTTTTGGATTGAATTTCTTCTCCCAGAACAAGAGCATTCAGACCGACCATTTCTTCTTCCAGCCCTCTGTCACCGAATCCGGAGTCACGGTAAACGGCTCAAAAGTCCCTACCGGGGATGAGGGTCGGGAAAATTACAACAAGAAGAACCCGGGTGATTCCAAAACCGTATCCATGCGGCTGGATGCCGGAAACGGCGTTTACATTCAGTACGATTATACGCTAAAAAACAACTCCTACCTGGTTGATTTTAACATCAGTACATCCGGTTTGAAAAAGGTGGCAGGTGCCAACTCCGAATTTGTCAACTTTCTCTGGAGCATCAACATGCCCCGCCAGGAGAAGATGTCTAAATTCGGTGAAAACAACCAGTCAACCATTTATTACAAATTCGACAAGGATGTCGTAGATAAACTTGCACCGAGCAAATCCGAATCCAAATCACTCTCCACCAAAGTGAAGTGGATTGGTTTCAAACAGCAGTTTTTCTCTTCGGTCCTGATTGCTGACCAGAGTTTCCAGAACGGGCAGATCTCGACCCGTAAAAAGGAACAGGATTCTTCCTACGTGGCAGAGATGACCGCCGATTTGACGATCCCATTAGATATTAAGGGTAGCGAAACCTTTCCTGCCAAGATCTATTTTGGCCCCAACCAATACAACATCCTGAAACAGTTTGACCTCGGACTGGAAGAACAGCTATCGCTTGGATGGACCATCATCGGATGGGTGAACAAAATCATCGTGATCCCGGCATTTGATTTCCTTCACAGGTACATTGGCAACTTCGGGTTGATCATTCTGCTACTGACCATCTACATTAAGTTGATTACCCTTATTTTCACCTACAGATCCTATATCTCTACGGCGAAGATGAGGTTGCTGAAACCTGAAATAGAGGAGATTCAAAAGAAATTTCCCGAAGACAAGAAACTTGAATCCCAACAGGCAGTGATGGCCTTTTACAAGAAAGCAGGGGTAAATCCAATGGGTGGTTGTTTGCCCATGGTGCTCCAGATGCCGGTACTGATTGCCATGTTCTATTTCTTCCCGATCTCCATCGAATTGCGCCAGCAAAGCTTCTTGTGGGCCTCCGACTTGTCGACCTACGATTCCATCATGACCCTGCCGTTTACCGTTCCTTTCGGCTTTGGAAACCATGTCAGCTTGTTTTGTTTGCTGATGACCATCACCAATATCCTCTATGTCAAATACAACAACGAGATGACCGGAGCCGGTACGCAGCAAATGCCTGGCATGAAAACCATGATGTACCTGATGCCACTCATGTTCCTGTTTATTTTCAACAGCTATGCAGCCGGATTAAGTTTGTATTATTTCTTGTCGCTGGTGTTGACTTTTGTGCAGATGTTCATCTTCAAGAAATTGATCGACGAAGACAAGATCCACGCCCAACTCAAAGCCAAGCAAAAGGTGCCGGTTACCAAATCCAAATTCCAGATGAAGCTGGAAGAGGCAGCCAGACAGAAATCATTGAATGATAAGAAGAGAAGATGATCAAATAAGGATAAAGGCAAATGTAAAAAGGCTAAAGTGAGGGTGCACAGATAAGAATTGTGCACCCTCACTATTTTTTGGAAAGCTTCTATTAATTTCAAGAAGAAGTTAGAACCCGGAAAGACTGAACGCGTTCAACTTTATCCTTTATCCTTTTTCCTTTTTCCTTTATCCTTTATCCGTCAGCTTTTGGCTCAAAGCAATCATCTTAATGGCCGTATAGGCTGCTTCATCGCCTTTGTTACCCAGCCGGCCACCGGCACGATCCAAAGCCTGTTGTTGGTTGTCGGTGGTAAGTACGCCAAATACAAAGGGAATTCCGTATTCAAGATTCAATTTGGTCGTGCCATAGGTCACACCCTGACAGATAAAATCAAAATGGCGCGTTTCACCCTGGATCACACATCCAAGTAAAATAACGGCATCCACATCAGTATTTTCTGCCATTAATTGTCCGCCCAGGGTCAATTCAAAGGTGCCGGGAACCTCTTCAACGGTAATGTCTTCGCGCAATGCACCATATTTCAGCAGGGTCTCCAGGGCACCGTTTTTCAAGGCAATGGTAACTTCAGGATTCCATTCTGCGTAAACTATCCCGAATTTCATGCCTTTTGCATCCGGAACAACATGGGTGACGTGGTCTGAGAGATTGACTGTGGCCATATTTTTAGTTTAAAAAGTTTAATTTTTGTTTGAAAAGATTGACGAACTGCAAAAATATCGATTATTGCGCTACATTTAGAACCTGTAAAATTTAATTTTTACTCAATCTGCCTATTAGCCTTCCGATAAAAATCTATCGAAATATGATAAAATCTATAATTCCCATACTCCTGTTGTCGATTGGCTTAAACCTTTCGGCACAAAACACACTGGCTTGCGTTAATTTCAACCCTGTTGGCGCGCAGGACAGTGCGAAGATATCGGTTTCATCTCCCGGGGAATACCATTCTCTCCTGAAAGCCGCCATTGCACCGGTCTCTCTGATAATTGCCGGAATCATTGTAGGATCGCTACCTTCGAATACCGTATTCAGCAAGGAACGGATTCAGCAGCATGTGCAGGATAAAATGAATGGTTTCCGGACAACGGCCGACAATTACCTTCAGTTTGTTCCCATTGCAGCCATGTTCGGCCTTAAATTCGCCGGTGTCAAAAGCAGGAGTGACTTGCTCAACCAGGCTATCATCACAGCCAAATCCGAGTTGCTGGTGAGTGCGCTGGTGTATTCGTTTAAATCCATCACACATGTCATGCGTCCCGATGGGAGTGACGATAACTCCATGCCTTCCGGACATACCGCCCAGGCCTTTGCCTCGGCCACATTGCTTGACATGGAATACAGGGAAACCTCTCCTTGGATCAGTGTCAGCGGTTACCTGTGTGCCACGGTAACAGGGTTCCTGCGTGTGGCCAATAACCGCCACTGGGCATCGGATGTTTTGGTAGGTGCAGGAATAGGCATCGCATCCGTCAAACTGGTCTATCTCACCCACCGATACAGATGGGGCAAGATGCCTTCTTCAGCCGTATTGGTACCGACAATTTACCAAAATGGCGGTGGCGTGGCGTTTGCAATGAAATTCTGATTTGCTAATATGCTAATGTGCTGATGTGATAATGTACTGACATACTAATCAAAAAATCAGCTAATCAACTAATCAGCACATTAGTACATTAACCCTGTTTTAATCTTCCGACTTTGTGCCCAAAGGTGGCGTAATAGAGAATGTAACAATAGATTGGGATCACAATCCAGTAGGCGAGGAGCGGTGTGCTTAGATCCGCTAATTTGCCGTACAACAGTGGCACGATGGCTGCCCCGGAAATCGCCATCACCATCATCGCCGATCCGGTTTTGGTAAATTTTCCCAGCTTTGTGATGGCCAGCGGCCAGATGGATGGCCACATCAGTGAGTTGGCCAATCCCAGGAAAGCAATAAACATTACTGAAATAAATCCGGTCGTTGCGATTGCCAGAAGTGCAAATGCCAACCCCATGAGTGCAGAGATAATCAAGACATTTTTCTGAGCAAGGTATTTTGGAATAATGATGATCCCGACGATATATCCGACCAGCATTGCGAAGATGGTAAATGAAGAGAAAAACTTGGCGGTCGCAATCGGAATATTGAGATAGACGCCGTAACTGATAATGGTATTGCCGGCAATTACCTCGACACCCGTATAGAGAAAGATGGCCAGTACACCAAGCAAAAGATGAGGGAACTGAAAAATACTGGTCTTTTCAGGACCTTCGGTGGGTTCTATTGCATTCTCCTCTTCATGGTCAATATCGGGAAGATTGGAATAATACAGGAACAACGCCAGCAACAGGAGCGCTACCATGATTACAATATAGGGGACAATCACCCTTGAGGCAAGCATGTTCAGTTCCAGATTTTTAGCATCCACTGTCATGGTCTTGATCTTCTCCACGATTTCATCGGCACCGTCAAGGGTAATGAAACCAAGAATGGCAGGAGCCAATACGCCAGCAACCCCATTGCAGATACCCATGATGCTGATGCGTTTGGCAGCACTCTCGATAGGCCCGAGAATGGTTACATACGGATTGGAGGCTGTTTGCAACAATGCCATACCGGCTCCCTGGATGAACAGTCCTGTCAGGAACAGCCCATAAGTCCTGGTGAGTGCAGCCGGGACAAACAGCAGGGAACCAACTGCCATGGTAGCCAAACCAGTTACCATCCCTTTTTTGTAACCGGTACTGCTGAGCAGCCATCCTGCCGGGACAGACATGAAGAAATAGGCAATGTAAAATGCGAATGCCACCAGATAGGACTGAAAGTTGGACAACTCGCAGGCGATCCTGAGATAAGGGACCAATACCGCACTTAGCCAGGTGATAAATCCAAAGACGAAAAAGAGAATGCCGATGATGACGATCGGACTAAAACTGCTTTTGTTCAGTTTAAAATTGCTCATTGTAGTAGTTAATAATTGGAAGCCGCAAAATAAGAAAAAATCCCTTAGATTAGCTGATGTGCTGATTAGTTGATAAGCTGATTTTATGATTAGCGCAGCAGGACAATAGCACATTAGCACATTAGCAAATTAACACATCAGCACATCAGCATATTATCTAAAACAAAAACTTCCCGGAATAATCCCTGCTTTAAAGCTATCCAGCAACTTCCCTGAAGCAGAAAAACGGCTGATCACTCCGGATTGCTGATAATCCAGCGCATCACTTGCATAGATGTTACCATTGACCGGATCTATTCCCAATCCGTAAAGCAGTTTGGCTGACATGCTGACATAGGGTTGGTCAGGCAAATGGTTGTCCTGTACTGACATTTTGAATATGCTGTTTGACAAAAGGAAAAAAAGATCTTCGCCTTTCCCATCAATTGTCAACTTAACAGGTTTTGCTCCGGCAGCAAAGTTAATACTCCTGTCAACTGTATTTGAAACCGGATCAATCCTGACCAGGCTTGCATTTCCAGACTGGTTGTTTCCCGGCAGGGACTGGCACAAAACCCATATTTTATTGTATTTGTCCAGTACTATTCCACTGGGCTGGTCACCGGTTGCAATTTCTGCGATGATCTGGTCCTTGCTACTATCAATTATCAATACAGTTTTATCGCCTGACCAGCAAGTCACATACAGATAGCTTCCAAATTGCACCATTTCTTCCGTAGAAGGATGCGAAGGAGTAGAAATATACCCGGTAATCTGGCTGGTCGCCGGATTTACAATTGCAATTTTACTGGCGTATAAGTCTGTCACATAAGCTTTTTGATCATTTATAAAATGTATATGCCTTGGTGAAATTAACCCAGTGATCTTTCCGGTGTATTTTCCGGTTGTTAGGTCTATTTCGTAAATCTTCCCGGAATTATTGACCACTATAAATCCTTTGGAGTGGTATATTTCCATTGATTCGGCCACATCCCCAAGTGGCAAACCATTGACTTTGTAGAAAAGATCATTTTGAACCACCTGTTTAAGGGTGTCATAGCAGGACAAAGTAGCATTCCCATACATAAAATTGCCTTCATTGACCACAAAAATGCCATTGGAAGGAATTTGTACATTTCCTTGCTGAAGGTGATCCTTTACCCATTGGTCGTCCTTCATGCAACCGGTCAGGATGATGATGACCGAAAGCAGGAAGAAAAGCCCGGAGATATCAGTTTTTCTCTTAAAAATCATAGCGAAGTACCAATTGATAATTTCTGCCAGGCATCGGTCTCTGTAAAACAGTCCGGTAATCTTCATTGAAGATATTCAATACTTTACATTCCGCACTTAAACTGTTTGTTTTAACAGGGATTTTCATTCCAAGCTGAATATTGTTCATCAGGTAAGGATACAGGTAATCCGAATAGGTCTCTTCACTGTTGGCGGTAGTAGTATACCTTTTGCTGTAATAATTCCAGATCCAGTCGATGTAGAATAGAGACCAGGAAAAATCAAAGTTCAGATTGGCTGAATGTTTCGGGATGTAGGGTAGTTGATTTCCGTAGGCCGGACTATTGACCGTTCGGTTTTCGGTAGCGGTAAAGGCATAATTTCCCTTTACACCATAGCGAACGCTTCTATAATATCCAACCCAGCTAATATTCGCTTCGATTCCCTGACTTCTCACCCTGCTAATATTGGATGGTTCCCAATATCCCTGAAAGGTTGGTAACCAGATGATCCAGTTATGAATATTGGAATGAAACAACGAGATTCCTGCATGCAGGCGGTTAATTCCAATGGAAAATTCATCCGTAACACCCATATCTGCCAGAATTCCCTTTTCAGGTAACAGGTTTGGATTGCCTCCTGGCAAATAGTACAAGTCATTGAGTGTAGGTGGATGGCTGTTTTCAGCCAATGATCCCGTGACAGCGAATTTTTTATCTGGTATCGGATGATCGGTAAATCGAAGCAAAGGAAGAAGAGCGGCATGCTTTAGGTCTATCAACTCTTCGCGGATCAGAAAATAGGCATTAAGGCTGGTATTCATTTGAAAATCAATCTTCGCATAGACAGAACTGTTGTTACGGTTTTTGTTGTAACCGGTTGCCGCTTCTGTTTCGTTTCTGTTTTCGGAGTTCACATGATCCTGAACGACATCAAGGCCACTTGCAATCGACAGCATGCTATTCAATTGCGACTGCCAGGCAATTTTGTTTACAAATGAGAATACCTGAGAATTTGCATCTAATGCAACCAGGTTTGGAGCTCCGCTGACCCTGTTTTCAAGCAGATAGGTTGAGTTCTGAAGACTAATCGCAGAAAGTATAGATAAGCGACTTTGTGTTCCGAATCGCTTCCATTCGGCTACCGAACGAAGTGCATCTTCGGTTTGCCTGTTGATGTTCGCTGACACGTCGCTTTCGTTGGTAAGCAATTGGGGGATACTTCGGTCATTGTGCTGCAACCATAGCTTCAGGGATAGGGTGTTGTTCGGACCTGATTGCAGGTAAACCTCCTGTAGCAGTCCATAATTCAAATAATCCGCATTCTTATTTCTTTCCGTTTCGTAAATATACCCACCGGTTACCGGATCAATAGTCGCATTCAGTTTGTTGATGAAAGGAAAATCATTTTGTGAAGCATTGTAAAAGAGGGCACTTCTTGATTGGATCTTCTTGTTTCCGATGTTAATCTGGGCATATTCGTCGAAGGTTTGGTAGCTACCATAGCCGCTGATCAACTTTCCTGTGAAGGTATTGTTCCAGTTTGCCTTGTTTTCGAGTAAAATAGTACCTCCCAATGCACCGGAAGATTCGAGGAGGGATGAGGAGCCCTGCAATAGTTTCACCTCCTCAGTGAAGTAAACCGGTATCAATGAAAAATCGACCATTCCAAGCATAGGGGAGTTCAGTTCGAGACCGTTCCAGTCAACTTTGGTATGCGATGGAGCAGTTCCGCGAAAGGATGCTGTAGCCATCGCACCTCGACCATACTCTTTGATAAAGATCGGTGTATTTTGGGAAAGGAGTTCAGAAAGCCTTAATGTGATTGATCTGGCGAGGATTGAGGAATCAATTTCAGCTTTTGGGGAACTGCTTTTTAATATACTTTTCGATCCTTCGATCTGGATGGTCTGCAATAGCAATGTGTCTTTCAGGGATTGGGCTTTGGAATTGAAAATTGGCTGTAAAATCAGGTAAAAAACTCCAAAAAGAAAGCCAAATTTTGTATTGTTCAACAATATGCTGAAATATCTGAACAACACAAATACCATCTTCCTCATGGTTTCAATAACTATTTTTATCAAGCAAGTGAAGATCTGCAGCACCGCTGATCTCTGTTGAGACTTCGTTCAGCCAGCCTGTAACCTGAAAAACACTGCTTTGGACTCTGATGAACTTGACAGAAGTAAGGGTGACAGGCTCTCCGGCTGCATTGACAGCCGACGAGATATCAAGAAAATTGGCCTTTAGCTTTGCATTGTAATCTTCGTTGTCGTAACATTCGGCATAACCAAATCTGAATAGTCCGGTTCTTGGCATCCATAATTCGGTATTTTGCGTATTGGAAGTATTGGAATAGGCATCCGGCAATCTTTCTCCGGAGAAAGAAACAGATGTTTTATCACCATATCCCGCCCACCACCAGCTGTCAGTTCCAAATCCGGGAACCAACTCTCCCGATTTGCCCTGGTTGTCCTTCCAGGTTACATTTCCGGATGTACCGGGCTTGAAGTAGGTCACCTGGTAATTGTGAATAGTTTCAGGATTGTTGTACTCACTTCCCTTCAGTTCCAGCCATGGACCATCGTTGGGAAGGCCATCACCATTGGTATCCTCCATGACATAAACAACTCCGGGCTCCGAGGATACAGAAGGCTGCGTAAACAGTGCAATATCCGGGCCATTCGTATTACTGACAGCATGGTCGAAACCTGCAACCAGATATCCTCCCCAACCACCAAGATAGGTAAATGATTTCCCATTCGTCCAGGGTTCTCCAATAAAATCTGATGCCATGGCATTGGAGGGTATCAAACTGGCATGTTGCCCTGGTCCATATTGGTATTCAAATATTTGAGATATATAAGGTGATGTCTTGGAGGTACCAGCAGGTGCACTGTTGTTGACAAGATCCTTTGAACAGGCAGCGACAATCAGGAGGATAACCG
>Ga0118677_10009394_pt1 | contig 15286 bp, 12 predicted proteins | sample AliMusrvi5mmetaG_FD_86154 | JGI IMG/M metagenome (GOLD analysis project Ga0118677, IMG submission 86154)
ATGCCCCCTCCGTGCCTGCGTCCCGCCCCCGTGGCGTGCTCGCACTGCGGCCTCGCAGTTCCCGCCGGGCTCCTCCTCGAGGGGGAGGCGGAGCAGTTATGCTGCTCGAGCTGCCGGCAGGTCTACGTCCTGGTGAAGGAGTGGGGCTTCGACCAGTACTACCGGCTCGTCGACCAGCAGCGCGGCGTCCTCGAGCCGGCGCGGGTGACGGGGAGGAGCTTCGAGGACTTCGACGACGCGGGCCTCCAGGCGGAGGCGACGGAGCCGGCCGGGCCGGGCCGCCTCCGGACCCGGCTCTACCTCGAAGGGGTCCACTGTCCCGCCTGCGTCTGGCTCGTCGAGAAGCTCCCCGCGGCCCTCCCCGGTGTCGACGAGGTGCGCCTGAACCTCGGCAGCGCCGTCGCCGAGGTGACCTGGGAGCCCGGAAGGACCCGCCTGTCGGCGGTCGGCCGCGCCCTCGACCGCCTCGGCTACACGCCGCACGTCCACCGCGCCTCGGGTGTCCAGGAGGCCCGCCGCGTCGAGGACCGCGTCGCGCTCGCCCGCCTCGGCGTCGCGGCGGCCTGCGCGATGAACCTCATGTTCATGTCCGGGGCCCTCTACGCCGGCGAGTTCACGGGGATGGCCAGGGCCTACGAGTCCTTCTTCCGGTGGCTCTCGCTCGCGGTCTCGGTCCCGGTCCTCCTCTTCTCGGCCCGGCCCTTCTTCCGGACCGCGGTCGCGGCGGTGAGGGCCAGGACCGTCCACATCCACCTCCCCATCGCCGTCGCGATTGCCGTCGGCTTCACCGCGAGCGCCTGGAACGTCGCCCTGGGGAGCGGCCCGCTCTGGTTCGACTCCCTCGCGATGCTGGTCGCGGCCCTCCTCGGCGCCCAGCAGGTCCAGCGGGGCGCCCAGCGCGCGGCCCTGGAGCGCGCGGACAGCCTCCGGGGGGCCGCGTTCGTGGAGTTCGCCCGGCGGCTCGAGGGCGAGGGTCCCTCCGCCCCGGCGGTCGAGGTCCCGGTTGGCGCCCTCTCCCCCGGCGACCGCGTGGAGGTCCGGTCGGGCGAGCTGATCCCGGTGGACGGCGTCGTCCTCGCGGGGCGATCGAGCCTCGACAACGCCATCCTGACCGGCGAGACCGCCGCCCAGCCGGTCCGGGAAGGCGACGCCGTCAACGCGGGAGCCACGAACCTCGGCGCCAGGCTCGTCGTTCGCGTCGAGGCCGCCGGCGAGAAGACGCGCGTCGGCGCCCTCCTCGCCGTGGTGCAGGAGGCGCTGTCGCGCCGCCCCGCGGTCCTGCAGCGGACCGACCTCCTCGCCCGCCGCTTCGTGCAGGGGTTCCTCCTCCTGGCGCTCGCGACGGGCGCGTACTGGCTCAGGCAGGGCCCGGCGGTCGCGCTCGAGCGCGTCGTGGCGGTGCTCGTCGTCGCCTGCCCCTGCGCCCTCGGGCTCTCGGTGCCGCTCGCGATGTCGGTGACCCTCCTGCGCGCGGCCCGGACCGGAGTTTTCGTCAAGAACCCCGACGCCCTCTCCCGCCTCCGGAACGTCGGCACGGTCCTCCTCGACAAGACCGGGACCCTCACCGAGGGGCGGATGACGGTTGCCCGCTGGAAGGGGAGCGAGGGCGCCCTGGAGCTCGCCCGGACGCTCGAGTCGGAGTCGTCGCACGCGGTGGCCCGGGCCTTCCGCGACTCCTACGACCGCCCTCTCCGGGTCGTGCGCGACGTCGAAGGCGTCTCGGAGGTGCCGGGACAGGGGATCTCCGGGACCCTCGACGGCCGCGACGTCAGGGTCGGGAACCGCTTCCACGTCGAGACGGCCGGCGCCTCCGTGCCGCCGGAGCTCCAGGCGGACGCCGACACCTTCGTGGCCGAAGGACTCAGCCCGGTCTTCGTCTCCGTCGATGGCCGCGTCGCGGGAGTGGCGGGCGTCGGCGACCCGCTGCGCGGCGACGCGAAGGAGACCGTGAACGCCCTGCGGCGGCGCGGCATCCGGGTCCGGATCCTCTCCGGCGACCACCCCGCCGTCGTGGCGCGCGTCGCCGCCGAGCTCGGGCTCCCGGCCGAGGACGCACTCGGCGGCTTGTCGCCGGAGGAGAAGCGCGACGTCGTGGCCGGGCTTTCCGTGCTGGCCGGCGAGACCTTGCAGAACGGACACCGCGGCACCGTCGTGATGGTCGGCGACGGGGTGAACGACGCGGCAGCCCTCGCTCTCGCCGACGTCGGGATCGCCGTCCACGGCGGCATGGGCGCGTCGATCGTCGCCGCCGACATCGTCCTGACCCGCGAGGGCGTGGCGCCGCTCCTCGGCATCCTCGACGGGGCCCGGCGCCTGCGGGGGGTCATCCGGCGCAACCTCGGCTTCTCCCTCGTCTACAACGCCGTCGCCGGGACGCTCGCGCTCCTCGGCTTCGTGGGGCCGCTCCTCGCGGCGGTCATGATGCCGATCTCCTCGCTCACCGTCGTCCTCTCGTCGGCCTTCTCGGGCGCCTTCCCGCGCCCCGGACGGGCGGGGGCCTGACGTGGAGACGATCTTCGTGCTCCTGCCGCTGGCGCTCCTCATCGCCGCCATCGCGTTGGGGCTCTTCCTCTGGGCCGCGCGTTCGGGACAGTTCGACGACCTCGATACACCCGCCGTCCGGATCCTCTTCGACGACGAGGAACCCCGGCCGGCGATCTCCAACGGCACCCCCCCGAAGCCCTCAGAGCCGACGGAAGCCGCATCGACAAGGAGGGACCCCAAATGAGCCGACCGAAGAAGTCCGTCCGCATCCTTCTCCTCCTCCTGGGGGTGGTGGTGACGGGCTCCCTGGCGTACGCGTTCAGCAACGCGCGCAAGGGGTACGAACCACGCCAGCCCATCCTCTTCCGGCACACCCGGATGGCGGGAGCTCCCAAGATGGAGAAGAACGCCAAGGGGGAGATGGTGAACGTCGGGGGGTTCGGCATCCCCTGCCTCTACTGCCACACGATGCCCTACAAGGGGCGCCACTCGACGGTCCCGTCCACGGCCGTGTGCATGAACTGCCACAGCACGGTGGGCCTCAACAGGGAGTGGGTCCTGAAGATGAAGGAGTACTGGGACCGCGGGGAGCCGATCCCGTGGGTGAAGGTCCACAACCTTCCCGACTTCGTCTACTACGACCACTCGGCCCACCTGAACGCCAAGAACGAGAAGGGCGAGCCGAAGCTGGCCCTGGTGAAGGACGCGCTGGGCAATCCGATGACCAACGCCTGCGAGCACTGCCACGGCAAGGTCGAGCTGGACGAGATCGTCCGCGTGAAGAACCCGTTCAACATGCAGTGGTGCCTGGATTGCCACCGAAAGCCCGAGATGAAGGGCCCCACTGACTGCGTCACGTGTCACCGGTAGGGGGGAGATGACGATGAGACCGAACGAGACCAGCCCCGAGCCGGAAGTCTCCGCGCTCGACCGGCGCGAGTTCCTCCGGCTGAGCGGCGCCCTCGCCGCGGCGGGGGCCCTTGCGACGACGGGGTGCCAGCCGCCCCAGGAGTCGACGATCCCGTTTCACGACATGCCCGAGACCCTCGTCGACGGCCAGGGGCGCGCCCGGTTCTTCGCCACCGTGCTCGACGGCTCGCCCGTGCTCGTGCGCACGCGGGAGGGGCGCCCGATCCTCGTGGCGCCGAGCCCCGGCGACGCCAGCGGACGGGGCCTGGCGCTGCGCCACCACGCGGCCCTGATGGACCTGTACGACCCGGACCGCGCCAAGGGGCCGGTCTCGGTGCGGCGCGGAAAGGGCAGCCCGGTCGCCAGCACGTGGCCCGCCGTCGGTGCCGCCGTCGCGGCGCGCCTCGGGAAGGGGAAGGGCCGGGCGGTCCTCCTGACCGGCCCGGTCTCCAGCCCCTCGCTCCGGGCCGCCATCGCGGAGCTCTCGGCCCACACCGGCCTCTCGCACGTCGCCTACGCGCCCCTGGAGGCCGACGCCGTCGCGTCCGCCTGGAAGAAGGCGTTCGGCGACGCGCGCGTCCCCCGCCCGCGCCTCGACAAGGCGGACCTCCTCATCGGCTTCGGCGCGGAGTTCCTCGACGACCCGGCCGACGGGCTGGAGCGCGACTTCGCCCAGCGGAGGGCTCCCGGCGCGAAGGGCGGCGCGAAGATGAGCCGCTTCGTCCAGGTCGAGGGACGCCTCACTCTCACCGGCGCCAACGCCGACCAGCGGATCAGGGTGCGCGACTCCCAGCTGGCGGCCGTCGCGGCCTCCGTGGCGAACGAGGTCGTGATCGGCCAGAAGGCCGGGCCCCTGGCCGGGGATACGGAGGTCCAGAAGGCCCTCGCGCCGTTCGCGCCGGAGGCGGTTGCGAAGCTCTCCGGCGTCGACGCCAGGGCGATCCGCGGCCTCGCCGCCGAGCTGGTGAGGGCCCGCGGCAAGGCGCTGGCCCTCGCCGGCGGGTCGGCGAGCACCTCGGCGGGCGGCGAAGCCCTCGAGGCGGCGGTCCTCCTCCTGAACCTCTCGGTGGACGCCCTCGCGGGAGGCCTCCTCGACGAGGTCGCGGCTTCGGAACCGGTCTCCGGCAGGGCCCAGGCCCTCGCGGCGCTGGCCGACGACATGCGGGCGGGCAAGGTCCAGACGCTGATCGTGGCGGGCGTGAACCCGGTCTACGACGCGCCGGCTCAGGTCAGGTTCGCCGAGGCGCTCGCCAGGGTCTCCTTCGTCGTCTCCCTCAACGACCGGGTGGACGAGACGAGCTCGATGGCGGACTACCTCGCGCCGGCCAGCCACTCCTTCGAGTGCTGGGGCGACGCGGCGCTCCCGGGCGGCCTCTACACCATCCAGCAGCCCACCATCCAGCCGCTCCACGACACGAAGGGCCTCCTCGACGTCCTCGTGGCCTGGGGAGCGGCGGCGGGGGTCCCGGGCCCGATCGCCGCGGCCGCCGCGGCGACGCTCCCCGTTCCCGGCGCCCCGTCCAACGCCCCCGTCCCGAACCCCAACCCCGGCTGGCACTTCCTCCGGGCGTACTGGGGAAAGACGCTCTTCTTCAAGGAGCCCGTCACGGCGGCGTTCGAGAAGGCCTGGAACGAGGTCCTCCGCGACGGCACCTTCCAGGGTCCCGCTCCCGCGGCGAGCGCGCCGCGAAAGCTCTCCCCCGGGGCCCTGGCGCTCCTCGGGACGCCCGTCGCGCCCGCGCAGGGCCTCGAGCTCCAGCTCTACCCTCACCTCGCCCACCGGGACGGCCGCGGCGCGAACAACGCGTGGCTGCAGGAGTTCCCCGACCCGATCACCCGGATCACCTGGGGAGGGGCGGTCTCGATCGCCCCGCGCCGGTTCGACGAGATGAAGCTCAAGAACGGCGACCTCGTCGAGGTCAAGGCGGGGGGCGCCTCGCTGGTCGCCCCGGCCTACCGCCACGCCGGCATGCACAACGACCAGATCGCGATCCCGCTGGGCCTCGGACGGTCGGCCTGCGGGGTCATCGGCAGCGGCGTCGGCCCGAACGCCTTCGCGCTCCGGACGCTCGCGGGCGGCCGGGTCGTCGGAGCGGGCCTTCCGGTCACCCTCCAGAAGGCCTCCGGCCGCGAGGAGCTGGCCTTCGCCCAGGGGTCGGACGTCATCGATCGGGACCGCCGGCCGATCGTCCCGGCCACCACCCTTTCGGCCTACGAGAAGGACCCGAAGTCCGGGACCGAGCAGCAGGAGGGCGGCCCCTCCGCCTGGCCCGACCACAAGTACCCGAACGCCCGCTGGGGCATGGCCATCGACCTCTCCAGGTGCAACGGATGCGGCAAGTGCGTGATCGGGTGCCAGGCGGAGAACAACATCCCCGTCGTCGGGCGGCAGGGGATCATCGACGGGCGCGACATGTCGTGGATGCGGATCGACCGGTACTACGACGCGCCGAAGAAGGACGGCCACTGGAACGCCGAGGTGTGGGACGGCCCCCTCCCGGTGGTCGAGGAGCCCCAGACCCTCTTCGAGCCGATGCTCTGCCAGCACTGCGAGAACGCGCCGTGCGAGACGGTCTGCCCGTTCGTGGCCACGATGCACAGCGAGGACGGCCTGAACGAGCAGGTCTACAACCGCTGCGTCGGGACCCGGTACTGCGCCAACAACTGCCCGTTCAAGGTGAGGCGCTTCAACTTCTGGGAGTACTCCACCGCCAAGGAGAGCGCGCTCTTCCGGGCCCTCGACAAGCGGCTGGGACGCCAGAACGACCTGAACACCCGCCCGCCGATGCAGATGAAGAACAACCCGGAAGTGACGGTCAGGAGCCGCGGCGTCATGGAGAAGTGCTCGTTCTGCGTCCAGCGGATCCGCGAGGCGCGGGCCGAGGCGACGCGGGCCGGTCACAAGAAGGACCACTTCCCGGACGGAGCCGTCGTGCCGGCCTGCATGGAGGCCTGCCCCACGGGAGCCATCACCTTCGGCGACGTGAATGCCCCGGGCTCCCAGGTCGCGGCGCTGGCCGCGCACCCGCGGGCCATGAAGCTCCTCGAGGCGACCGGCGTGAAGCCGTCGATCTCTTACCTGACGAAGGTGCGCAATGACAAGGCTTGAGGCGAGTCCCAGTCCTTACGCAACGGTGATGGACGACAGCCAGCTCACGGGAGAGCCGATCGTCCTCGCGGGGAAAGGCCCCTTCGGGGGCGACCTCGAGGTCGAGGAGCCGCTCGTCACGGGCGGGAAGACCTGGGCCGACGTCGACCGCGACATCTGCATGCACACCGAGCAGTTCCCGACGAAGCGCTGGTGGATCGCGTTCTCGGTCGCGTTCACCGTCTTCCTGGTCGGCGCCTTCGCGATGGTGATGCTCTTCTACTCGGGCATGGGGATCCTGGGGATCAACCATCCCGTCGGCTGGGGCTCGTTCATCATCAACTTCGTCTTCTGGATCGGAATCGGGCACGCCGGCACCCTGATCTCGGCGGTCCTCTTCCTTTTCCGCCAGCGGTGGCGCACCGGCATCAACCGCGCGGCGGAGGCGATGACCCTCTTCGCCGTCGCCTGCGCCGGGATCTTCCCGATCATCCACCTCGGCCGGGCCTGGTTCGCCTACTGGCTGGTTCCCTACCCGAACGCCCGCGGGCCGCTCTGGGTGAACTTCAACTCGCCGCTGGCGTGGGACATCTTCGCGATCTCGACGTACGGCCTCGTCTCGCTGACCTTCTGGTACGTCGGGCTCCTCCCGGACCTCGCCACCGTCCGCGACCGGGCCACCCACCCCTGGCGGAAGGCGATCTACAACGCGATGAGCTTCGGGTGGACGGGCTCCTCCCGGGCGTGGCGGCACTACGAATCGGCCTACATGATCCTCGCGGCCTTCGCGACGCCGCTCGTCTTCTCGGTCCACACCATCGTCTCGTTCGACTTCGCGACGTCGATCCTGCCGGGCTGGCACACCACGATCTTCCCGCCCTACTTCGTCATCGGGGCCATCTTCTCGGGCTTCGCGATGGTCATCACGCTGATGACTTTCATGCGCGGCTACTTCGGGATGAAGAACTACATCACGACGAACCACATGGAGGCGATGGCGAAGGTCCTGATGCTGACCGGCATGCTGGTCGGATTCGCCTACTCCACCGAGTTCTTCATGGCCTGGTACTCGGGCAGCGAGTGGGAAGGGTTCATCTTCAAGAACCGGGCGTTCGGGCCGTACGGTTGGGCCTACTTCATCATGTTCACCTGCAACGCCATCGTGCCGCAGCTCTTCTGGTTCAAGAAGATGCGGCGCAACACCTGGAGCCTCTTCGTCGTCTCGATCCTGGTGAACGTCGGGATGTGGTTCGAGCGCTACGTGATCGTCGTCACCTCGCTCCACCGCGACTTCCTTCCCTCCTCGTGGGGCATGTACGCCCTGACCCGCTGGGACTACGCGATCCTGCTCGGTTCCTTCGGCCTCTTCTTCACCCTCTTCCTGCTCTTCGTCCGGGTCCTGCCCGTCATCGCGATCTCCGAGGTGAAGGGGGTGATGGACCCGAAGGTGGCGAGGAGCGCCCCGACAGACGCCCCGACAAACGCCAGAGCCGCCGCGCAAGCCGGCGCGGCCAGGGCCTAAGGGAGGTGACGACCATGATGCCGACCTCGACCAAGGGCATCCTCGGCCATTTCTGCGAGCCCGACGAGGCCCTCGCCGCCGCGGCGAAGGTCCGGGACGCCGGATGGAAGCACTTCGACTTCCTCACCCCCTTCCCGATCCACGGGATGGAGGAGGCGATGGGGCAGAAGCGCTCCTGGATCCCGTGGGTGACGGGGGTCCTCGCGATCTGCGGGATCACCTTCGGCCTCGGCCTCCAGTTCTACGTGATGGTCTACGACTGGCCGATGAACTTCGGCGGCAAGCCGCACGCCTCCTGGCCCGCCTTCATCCCCATCACCTTCGAGGCGATGGTCTTCTGGGCGGCCATCGGGAGCGCGATCCTGGCGATCATCGCCGGCAAGTCCGACACGGTGCCGCAGCCGCCGCCGATGGCCATCCAGACCGGGGCGACGATCGACCGCTTCGTCCTCTGGATCTCCGCCACCGACCCGAAATGGAACCCCGCCGAGGCGACCGCGTTCCTGAAGTCGCTCGGCGCCCAGGGCGTCCGCCTCGTCGACGTCGAAGGAGAAGCCCATGCGTAAGGCGGCCTCCCTGCCGGCGCTCACCAAGCTCGCCGCGGTCGCGGCGCTCGCCGTCCTTTCAACCGGCTGCGACCTGGGCCTCCCGGCCGGCCGGACGCCCCACCGCGAGGGAAACTTCCTCGACATGGGCAGCCAGCCAAAGCTGAAGCCCCAGCGCAAGGACATCTTCGGCGCCCGCGCCACGGGGATGATGGAGCCCCAGGCGGGGACCGTCGCGAAGGGGGACGATCCCTACCCGTACGCCCAGAACGAGGCCGACAGGGCCGGCGCCGAGCTGAAGAACCCGTTCCCGGCATCGCCCGAGGTCCTCGCCCACGGGAAGTTCGTCTACGAGAACGTCTGCATCGCGTGCCACGGCCCGAAGGGGGCGGGGGACGGCCACGTCACCGCGCTCTTCCCCAAGCCCCCGAGCCTGATGACCCAGAAGGTCCGGGACTGGCCCGACGGGCAGCTGTTCCACCGCCCGATGCGCGGCCAGAACTCGATGCCGAGCCACTCTCGCCAGGTCGACACGAAGGACATCTGGTCCGTCGTCCACTACATCCGCAAGATGCAGAGCGAGCAGCCCGTTGCTCCGGCTCCGCCTCAACCGGTCCCGGTACAAGCGGCGGCTGCAGCCGCCACCCAAGGGGGCAAGTGATGAGCCACTCATCGGATCACGGCGATGCCCTTCCCGCCCCGCCGGAGCGCCTCGCCCTTCCCGGCAGCATCCGGGCCGCCTCGGTCCTCGTCGTCGTCGCCGGGATCGCGGCCTTCGCCTGGGCCCTCGCCGGAGGGCACGCGGCGCTCGCCTGGAGCTCCTACCTGATCGGCGTCTTCTTCGCCCTCGGGCTCGGGGTCTTCGGCGTGGCGTGGATCGCCATCACCTATCTCGCCCGCGGCACCTGGTCGGTCTCGATGCGCCGGATCCCGGAGGCGATGACCGCCTGGCTCGTCCCGGGCGGGCTGCTCACCCTGGCCGTGGGCCTCGGGGCGCCGTCGCTCTACCACTGGTCCCACCGGGACGCGGTCGCCCTGGACGCCCTCCTGACCCACAAGGCGCCGTTCCTGAACATGAACATGTTCTACGCGCTGGTGGCCGTCAGCCTGGCGCTCTGGGTGGTCTTCGCGGCCGCCATCGTGGGCGCCTCGCGGAGGCAGGACCAGGAAGGCGGCGTCGCGCTCACGGCCCGGAGCCACGGCCTGTCGGCGCTCTTCCTGGTGGTCTTCGCGCTGACGATCAGCGTCGTCAGCTTCTACCTCCTCCTGTCGCTCGACGCGCACTGGTTCTCGACGATGTTCGCGGTCCTCGTCTTCACCGACGTCATCCAGACCGGGCTCGCGTTCGTCGCGGTGGCGGCGGGACTCCTCTACGCGAGCAGGAAGCTGAAGGGGTTCCTGACCGCGAGCCACCTCCACAGCCTCGCCAAGATGCTCTTCGCGGCCACGGGCTTCTGGGCGTACATCTACTTCTGCCAGTTCATGCTGATCTGGTACGCCAACCTGCCCGAGGAGACGGTCTACTTCCTGAAGCGGGCACAGAACGGCTGGCTGCCCTACTTCCTCCTGCTGCCGCTCCTCAAGTTCGTGGTCCCGTTCCTGCTCCTGATCTCCCGGGAGGCCAAGCGGCAGCCGAAGAAGCTGGTCCCGGTCGCTCTCGTGATCCTCTTCGCCCAGTTCTGGGAGCTCTACCTCATGGTCGGGCCGTCGATCGGCCACGGCCACGAGACGGCGCACGCCCACCTCCCGGTCGTCGAGCTCGTCGTGACGCTCGGTTTCGTCGGGCTCTTCACGCTGGTCTTCGGCTGGGCGCTCGCTCGCCACGGCGCGGTTCCCCTGAAGGACCCGAGCCTGGCGGAGTGCCTCGAAGGGGGACGGTCGTGAAATCGTGTATTATTCTGTCGGCGGCCGCCCCGAAAGAGCCGATCTCAGCGAGCTCACGGCCTCGCCGAGCGCCTGATCGCTGGCGAGGGAGCCCTCCAGGCGCGCCAGGTCCCTGGAGAGGGTAGACGGGTCGCGGCGGAAGTAGCGGGCCGTCCGCGCGACGGGGATGGAGGCGAGGTCGCGGGCGACGAGCGCGCAGACCGTCCGGACGCGGGTGAGGCGCCGTTCGCGGCCCGGACCGGTCAGCTCCTCGAGGCCGACCCCTTCCCGGGCCGCGGCCTCGCGGACGATCGTCTCCAGCTTCAGCGCCCGGACCAGGAGGTCCTCGCGGCCGGCGGACCGGAGGCTCTTCCGGACGAACTTCTCGTCCCCGACCACCGAACCGGCCGCGGCCCGGTCGGGGTCGTAGTCCACCGTCCCCGCCCCGGTCACGAAGCGCTGGAAGGCCCGCCGCGCGGACGACGGCGAGGTCCCGAACATCTCGAGGACCGTCTCGGACGAGAGCCAGGGAACGGCGGGCCTCAGGTAGGCGGCGTGGCTCGACCAGGGAAAGTCCTCGGGCCGCTCGGCCAGGCGCGCCGAGACCGGATTGAGGTGGATGTACCGGATCAGCGACAGCAGGTGGGATTCCTCGTCGACGAGCAGCGCCCGGTACCGCCCCTGGAAGACCGGCCCGGACCGGCCGTGCCGCCTGTTGAAGGCGACGGCGTAGGAGGTCTGGAGGCGGCTCATCGCCCGCGAGAGAGGCACCTTCCCGGTCCGGACGGCCAGGTGGATGTGGTTGGGCATGAGGCAGAAGGCCAGGAGCTGGACGTCGCTTCGCCCCGACAGCTCCTTCAGCCGGTCGAGGTACCCCTTCCGGTCTTCGTCGTCGCGAAAGACGGGCCGGCGGTCCAGGCCGCGGGCGATCACGTGGTACAGGGCGTTCTCGAACTCGAATCGGGGCTGGCGTGCCATCGGCAAACAATACACGAGTTCAGGACCGTCCCCACAGAATGATACGAAGAGACTATACTCGTTAGTTCATTGGCTTCAGGGTAGTCGTGACGTTGCAGGGTAGGGGAGAGGCGATGGCGAAGAAGAAATCTCCGAAGGTGGCCCAGCCCGCGGGAGGGCGGACCGATCTTCTCGACCTCCTGTCATCGGGAGTGCCGGCGGCGTTCGCGACGGACGCGCAGGACCGGATCGTCTTCTGGAACCGGGGCGCCGAGGAGCTCTTCGGGCATCCGGCCTCCAGGGTCCTCGGAAAACCCTGCTACGCGATCGTCGGAGGGCGGGACATCTTCGGGAACCGCTTCTGCTACCGCGACTGCGCGGTGAAGGCGGCCACGCGGGACGGCGAGCCGGTGCGGGGCTACGAGATCAACGTCCAGGATGCGGGGAAGGAAGCCAAGAGCCTCGGCGTCACGATCGTCCAGATCCCGGGACGCCGGCCGGAGACCTTCACGATCGTCCACATGCTCCAGCCCGTCGACCACGGGAGCCGGCTCGCGTCGGTGATCCACCACCTCGAGGCCCCCAAGGCCGGCGAGACTCTCTCCCCCCTCTCCGTGCTCCCGCCCGAGATGCCCGAGGACCCGCCGCTCACGGAGCGGGAGAGGGAGATCCTCCACTGGGTGGCCGCCGGCCTCCAGAACAAGGAGATCGCTCACCGGCTCGACATCAGCCTGGCCACCGTGCGGAACCACATCCACCGGATCCTGGAGAAGCTCGAGGTCCACTCGAAACTCGAGGCGATCTCCCTCGCGTTCCGGCGGGGCTGGGTGGCGGGAGACCAGTCGCAGGCCCTCGAGAACTGAGAGCCTGAGCAAGAATTCCGGGGAGGCGAGCGTCGCAGCACGGGCGGTCTCCCAGTGATGGAAGAACCGGAGCCGCTCCGTCCTCCGGAGTCCATCGAAGTAACTGTGGGCGAATGACTTACGCGAGCGGAGGGGCGTGCGCCTGGCGTATCCCTTATCTGCGACGAACGTCCAGCGCTCCGGCCTGGAGGGCTTTGCACCGCCGTCGTCCGAGCCCGTCGAGCGGGTGAGCCTCGAGGACCGGCACGGGAAGGTCTCCACGGGGAGCGAGGCGGATCGGGCGGGTGCAGCCCGAGGCGGCGTGTCATCAGGATGAGGTCAATGGGGCCCCGCGCTCTCGGGAGCGTAGACGGCTACGGCTGGGTGCCCTCTGTGGCTCGATCCATGGTCTCTGCGGCTACCGGCCAGGGGCCGTTCGGCGTCTGTCAGGTTTCGTTGCTGACTCTCCCGGAATTACGCGTTTCCCCAGTGACCGCCTCATCTGCCTGACGCCTGTGAGGAAGGGATGTGGCAGGGTTCGGATCGCATCGAGCTGATTGTCAGCAAAGCCATTTACAAGCAATGTCTTTTACTGTAAACAGGCACTGTGATCGAACTATTTCCCGCGACTCCCGAAGAGCCCACGCGGCTCGGCCAGGCCGCTGCCCAGCTGCCGAGGCCGCTCCCGCAAAACCCCAAGGTCGGAGCGAGGCTGCGCGAGGCGAACCGCTCGCAGGTGTTCTTCGAGACCACCTGCCTGAACGAGCAGCTTGCGTCCGACCATGCCGTCCGATCGATTTGGGCGATGATTGAACGGCTGGACCTTTCCGCGCTGTACCAGCAGGTCGATGCTCGCAGTGGAGTGGCCGGAGCCCCGGCGATCGACCCAAAGATCCTGCTCGGTTTGTGGGTGTTTGCCACGTCCGAGGGCGAAGGCAGCGCGCGGGAGATCTGGCGGCTGACAAGCCTTCACACCGCGTATCGATGGCTGTGCGGGGGAGTCGAGGTCGGCTACCACACCCTCAGCGACTTCCGCAGCCAGCAAGGGCAGGTGGTCGACGCCCTGATCACGCAGGTGCTGGCCCTGTTGATGCAACACAAGCTAATCGACCTGGCGCGGGTGGCGCAGGACGGCACACGGGTGCGGGCCAGCGCGGGTGCGGCGTCCTTCCGCCGGGAAGAGACGCTCCAGGGGTTGGTGAAGCAGGCGCAGGAGCATCTCGAGGCGGTGACGCAAGAAGGCAAGGACCCGGTCCTCACCGCGCGTCGGGCGGCGGCTCTCAAGCGGGGGGCCACCGAGCGAGTCAAGCGTCTGCAAGCCGCGTTGGAGCAGATCCCGCAGGTGAAGGCGACGAAGGTCAAGAACGGAGTCAAGGAGGAGACGGCCCGGGTCTCCACGAGCGATCCGGATGCCCGGGTGATGAAGATGGGAGACGGTGGATTTCGCCCGGCCTTCAACGTTCAGTTCGCGACGACCACAGACGTCTCCCGAGTGATCGTGGGCGTGGCGGTGAGCAACCTCGGCAGCGACGCCCAACAGTCGACGCCGATACTGGAGCAGATCGAAGAGCGGACAGGGGTGCGGCCGTCGGAGATTCTCGTGGACGGTGGTTACGCACAGCATGAGGCTGTCGACGAGGCGACCGAGATGAACGTGGATATATACGCGCCTGTCCCGAAGCCCCGGAAGGACGATGGGCGGGATCAGTACGCGCCCCACCCGGGGGACAGCGAGGCCGTAGTGAAATGGCGTCAGCGTATGGCCACAGAAGAGGCGAAGGCGATCTACAGGCAGCGTGCTGCGACGGCCGAAACGGTGAACGCAGACGCTAAGACCCACCGGGGTCTCGACAAACTGCGGGTCCGCGGCGTGGAGAAGGTACTCGCCTCCGCCAACCTGTTCGTCCTCACGTACAACATTCTTCGGGCCTTCAACCTGGGACTGTGACGCCGTGGCCTGGCTCGAACCGCAGGGGATCGTGAGGGGACGCCGCGGGATGGCGTGGCGTTGCCCCGAGAGAGAAGCCCGTGCGCTCGGCATAGCAGGGAATAGGGATGCTGGACGCCGTGGCGAAATAGACCCCCGTTGCGGTCGTAAACTATTGGTATTACATCGGTTACGCTTATCGCTGGATGCGTCTGTCTCGGCCCCGATCCCGAACGGTCGACGCGAGTGCTACGTCCTCGCGGAGGTCGGCCCAGCAGCGCGCCTCCCCGGGTTTCGCTTGTGATCGGCTGGCGGACCAGGCTGGGGCCCTCGGAACGATTCCTGCTCAGGCTCTGAGCCGCGAGGCGCTCCTGTCCCACAAGGCCAGGATCGTGGCGCTACTGGCCGAGATGCGACTGGAGCTGTCGAAGTTCACCCTCGCCCGGGTGACCCGCGGGGTGAATTTTGTTGGCTACCGCACCTGGGCGTCGCGGCGATTCGTCCGCAAGCACGCTCTCTACGTCTTCCGTCAATCCATCAAGAGCGGCCAAGTCGAGAGCCTCGTCTCGTCGCTCGGCCATGCCCTCCGAACCCACTCGCTGCGGCACATGCTGCGCACACTGAAGGAGAAGGACCATGCCCTCTATCGTCAGCTACCAGAAGTATTCAGACGCGTCCATCTCGCGTGAGCTGCTGTTCCCGGAGAACCCGGAAACCCGTCAGCGCCTCGGCGTCGAGCTGGCCACGATCGACGGGGTGACCTACGTCAGCCTTCCGGACGGCGTGAAGCTGCCCGCTGACCAGCCGAAGGAGATCGTGGACAGCATCAAGCCCGTGACCCTGACGGTGCAGGAGAAGGCCGGCATCGCCGACGCCAGCCCGCATGTGGCGCTGATTCGGGCGAAGGTGCGGCAGGAGATCGCCGAGAAGCTGTCAATCGAGGACGAGCTCGGGTTGATCCGTTCGAAGCTCCGGGCACCCGCGGCAGCCAACGCCGCGTTCGAGGCGTACGACTCGCTCGCGGAGGGGGCCCGGAGCAGGGCCGCGGCCGAGAAAGCGAAACTGGGGCTGTAAGTGGCGAACGGCCGGCTCGGGGCCGCGGACCTCGCAGCGACGACGTACACGGTGATCTACACGCCGCCCTTGGGG
>Ga0118677_10009395_pt1 | contig 15286 bp, 13 predicted proteins | sample AliMusrvi5mmetaG_FD_86154 | JGI IMG/M metagenome (GOLD analysis project Ga0118677, IMG submission 86154)
TTGCATCGGCCTCCCTTCCCTTTGAGATGTAATCATTGAGCTGATCGATCGACATTTTCTTCCAATCCAGTTCCTCCTTAAATTCCGTTTTCCGGTCCTCAACCATTTTATGGGTGCGCTCGCGGTCCTCCAATTCGGTCTTGATCACCATCTTGAGAGTTTCATCCTTTGTTTGCATGGCAATGGTGAGGATCTGGTTAGAAACCATATCCAGGCTGTTATTGAGGTTGAGCGAAGAATTCACGGCTTCTTCAGCGATTTTGAGCTGCTCATCTTTAAATTGCACACCATAGACCTTCATCTTTTCAGCAGCCTGTTTTGCTTTTTCGGCTGCTTCCAAAAATTCACTGGCGGTCCCGGTGCTTCCGCCACCGGCTCCCCAGTATTGTTTCACCAGTTTGATCTTCTCCTCCAAAGAACTGGCCTGTTCTACCAACCGGGCATAGGCAGGCTTGGAATCATATAAAAGTTGCATGGAAGAAGCTAGTATTTTGTTCCGTTCGCCTTCGGCTTCTGACAATTTCTTTGAGGCTTTCGACTGGGCTTCTGCAATGTCCTTGAGCTTATCTTCAGATTGCGCCAGGCGAATCTTCTCCATGTATTGATAATTGACTTCTTCGAGGTGTTTTGCCAGGAACTGGTTGGTCACATCTTCATCTTTTATGCTGCCCAGGAACTCCGGGTATTTCTGGCGCAGGTCATCAATTAAACGGTTTCGTTCTGCCTGATTGGTGTTGGTGGCCTGTATCTGGAATACAAGGGCATTGAGGCTCTCTTGTTCCTGCCTGTATTTTTCCGCCATCGGCATTTCGAAGAGTTTCTTGACCGAATTCAGGGCCTGGGTGGCGCCTTGCACCAGCCCATCGAACATCCCGTCTGTTCCAAGAAATGCTTCACCCACTGTCCGCTGCAATGCTTTCCAGCTTTTTTCAAGCAAAATCAACCGTCCTTCGGTGGTTTTCATCTCTTCTTCGGCCAGTCCTTTGTATTTCTTTGCTACGATGTCAATGGCCGCACCATGATAGAGTTGTTCCTTCGAAAGGTCTTTGAACTGGCTCGAAAGCTTTTGCAATCCCTTTGAAAGGCGGCCTTCCATAGTCCCATCCAGGTCTTCGACTGCCTTTTCTAATGTCTGGCCAGTGACAATTGCCAGATCCTGGGCGGCTAAAATGGTTTTGCGGATCTGCTCCGGGGTCCTGCCCTGGATGGCCAGGAACTTTTCGGCTTGTTCGATCTCCAGGCGGCTATCCTTGGTCGAACCGCTCCGTTCTTTTGCAAGATCGATCAATTCGCGCTGAACTGCTTTGTTGCCGTCCAGCACATCCAGTAACAATTTCTCGGCATCCCTCAGTTCAATGGCCTTCTGGATTCCGCCTTTGACGTAATCTGCAATTGCAGTGACCGAAAAGGCGGCGGCCATGGCCCCTCCCATTTGCAAAGCGGCGCCTTTCAGCGAATCGAACAGGCCTCCCATGCCCCCGGCATTCTTTTTCATTTCATCGCCGAGGGCTCTTGTCTGACTCCGGATTTCAGCCAGACGGGTATTGAGCTGCTGCAATTGCTGTGATTTATCAGTGAATTCCTGGGTGTTGGTCTTTAGACCTTTGAGTTCTGCATTCAATGCCCTGGCTGATGCTTCAATTTCCTTGAGCGTTGCATTGGCCTGCTGACCATTGAGAATAACGGTTGCCCTGGCCTCTTCTGTCATTTTTGCCATGGCCTCACTTTATGGAATTATCATTGATGTTCTCCGAGATTACCACCTGGGCTTTCCTGCCGTATTCCTTTTGCAGGATCTCAAACAGACGCTGAGCTTCGCCGTAGAAAGTCCTGGAATACCATTTCTTGGGTTTACGCACCCCACCCAGCATCTTGTCTGCCAGAACCCGGCTGCCCCGGGATACAGGCCGGTCACCAAGTTTGGTTCCTTTGCCCACACCCATATCCAGGAACTTCCCGTAATAGTTGAAGGCAAATTCGATCCGCTCCACGTTTCCGCGGGCTCCGGCAATGACTTTGTACTTGAAACTTCGATTGAGGTCACCGGAGGAATTCTGGCCGATCTTCATCCGGCCGAGGTTCTTCCTCCAGAGTTGAATGGTGATCTTAGCCCAGGCTTCTGCTATGTCACGTTCGGAGAGTTTGGGTTGGGGGCTTTGCATTGAGCAAAGGAAAGTACAATGTTATGCTGGATAAAGGACACAAAAAACAAGCAACTATCTTCAACTTCAATTGTCTTATAGATTATTCCTTGATAGTTTCAGATCAAAATTTCAAAACGACATTTAGATTTTCAAAAAAGTTATAGATATGTTGAATTTTATAATATATTTTTTGTATCTTAGAACCAGTTATGATGATTCACTTTCTATGTAAAACGAATTTAAGCAGATTTTCCCCCAGATAATAGAATTTGGAATATCTGGGGGAGCGTTAATACGCATTTTATACGGGAATTTTCATTTTCATTTCTATTTAAATCTTCAAAGCCATGAAAAAGCAAATATTAACATTGGTCGTAATTTTTCTTGCAATTTTCGCCACTGCGAACTTTTCGCAAGCTGGGGTTACAGTCCATTTTAAGCTCAATGTGACAGATAATTGTATACCTTCAGGCTACCAAGGCAGTTACTGCGTGAATATTTACATTCAAATAAATAATGTAACCTACTGTACTCATCGGAGTTGTCAAATTGGAGCAGGCAATAACGATATCCAATACAATTGCGATCTTCCTTACTCAGAAGATGTATGTAATTATGTACTACACGTTGAAATTTGCAGGTACACAGACCCTCTAACCTGTTGCACTTCTCAAGATTACCCTAATCAGTGTTTTGACTATCTTTTAGATGGTAACCACACATATTATATAACATTGTAGTGTTGGTAAGGCTGAATATTAAAGCTAGTGAATATCTGATTACAAGGGAATAGAAAGAAATGAAATACGCTATAGGTATAATTTATATCGGGTTTTTTTTTCTGTTCCCTTGTTTTTTATTTTCACAAGGGACTAATAACAATTGGTATTTTGGCAAGCATGCGGGTGTAACCTTTAATTATGGGAATCCAGTTGCATTAACAAATTGTGCCACGTCATTTGCCGAAAAGTATTGTCCTTTTTCTGTATCAGACTCTTCCGGGAACTTGTTATTCTATGCCGGAATTTACTATGAATCTGAAAATTTGCAAGGAACAGTTTATGACAGGAGCCATCAAATCATGCCCAATGGGCATTACTTGTATACCGGATGGGATACAAAGCAAAATTATTTGGCGATACAGAAACTTGATGATGACAGTTCCTATTTCCTATTTGCAATGGATGAAGGATACACTCAAAACTACACCAACCCAAAAGGACTAACCTATTCAGTCATTGATTTGAGGTTGAACGGAGGTTTTGGCGATATAGTTCCAGGCCAGAAAAGCATTCAGATACCTGGGGCCGAGCAAACAAACTACATGTTGTCAACTACCCGTCATAAAAACAATCATGATGTTTGGATTGCTGTCAGAAAGTATGTAAACAGCAATTCTTACCTGACCTATCTGATAACCTCATCTGGGATTAATACAGTGCCGGTAGTTTCAAGCAGTCTCTTCAATCTGGTTTATCCCTATAACCTCTTTTACTCCTCCATGATCAGGTTTTCCCCAGATGGCACAAAACTTATAGGCTTGTATAGTGACAGCCTCGAATATTGCCAATTTAACTCTTTGAATGGCACAATAACCCCTTTGTTCAAAATCCACATTTATGGCTCGCAAAGTCCAAATGCTGAATTTTCCATTAACGGTAAATATTTGTACATTTTCACACAGGAGAATGGTGGAAGTATCTTTCAATATGATGCTACAAAAACTGATTCATTACAATTTATACAAAGCAAAACGCTGATATCCACGATGTCGATGCCCGAAGTCTGGCTTCAGCGGGGCCCTGACAATAAAATATATGTTACGGAAATTTCTAAAGACTCGTTGGCTGTTATTCATAACCCAACAATTCATGGTATTGGGTGCAATTATCAAAGAAATGAAGTTTATCTAGGACCAGGTAATCATTGTAATCAAGGTTTACCGCAATTCCTTCAAACATATTATGTATATATTCATCATTCAAACATATTATGTGCAGGTGATACAGTAAATTATAATTCCACTATATGGCCACTTCCCGATTCCATACATTGGAACTTTGGCGATCCATCTTCAGGTACTTCAAATATTTCAATCATTGCGAATCCAAACCATATCTTTTCTGCTGCTGGTACTTATACCGTCGAATTGTACGTTCGACATAATGACAATCGCACTGATACTACCTGGCAAACCATCACCATACTACCGGCACCACAACCCGCCCTTGGCCCCGACCAGACCATTTGCACTCCGCAAACGGCTACTTTTGATGCAGGAGCCTGTAACGGATGCACCTACCAGTGGGGCAACCTTACCACCGGTCAGCCAAATGTGGGAACCGGTCAGACCTATACGACAGGAACTGCCGGCACCTACTTGGTTTCCGTGACCGGCCAGAACGGATGTACCGGAAAGGATACGATCCAGGTGTTTACAGGAACCCCGGCTGTCGTCACCACCAGTATCACGACCGGCACTACAACGGTTTGTTCCAGCACTCCTGTGACCTTTACAGTATCCGGCAACCCTACCGGCACCTCGCCATCCTGGCAATGGAAGGTAAACGGGGTCAATACCGGAACCGGTGGACAGGTGTTTACTTACGCCCCGGCCAACGGTGACTGCATCACCTGTGTTCTGACCTCCAACGCTCTATGCGTGACCGGCAACCCCGCCACCTCCAACCAGGTTTGCATGACGGTGAACCAGCTTCACCCCGTAAGCCTTACCATCACTTCAACATCAACGCATACCTGCGCAGGCACATCCGTGACCTTTAACGGTTTCCCCACGAACCCCGGCAATAATCCGGTCTATCTATGGAAGGTCAACGGAGTAATTTCAGGAACCAACAGCCAGATTTTTACCTATACGCCTGCCAACGGAGATTGCATCACCTGTCTGTTGACTTCCGATATCAACTGCCCGATCGGGAACCCGGCCCTATCCAACACGATATGCATGACCGTTGATCAACCCCTACCGGTAAGTGTTACTGTAACGACTCCGCAAACAATGGTCTGTGCCGGTACACTGGTCACCTTTTCCGCCAATCCGACCCACGGTGGGACACTGCCTGGTTATCAATGGAAAGTGAATACTGTCAATGTCAGCGGTGCAACCAGTTTAACCTATACCTATGTGCCGTTGAATGGAGATGTCGTGACCTGCCAGCTAACTTCCTCCGACAACTGCGTTACCGGCAATCCGGCCATAAGTCCGCCGGTAACTATGACGGTCAACCAGAACTTTGTTGTAACCAATTCGATCGCAGCTTCATCAAATCCTTTCTGTGCCGGCAGCCAGGTGACATTTACGGCAACTCCTGACCATGGCGGACTGGCCCCGGGTTATCAATGGAAGGTCAATGGCGGCAATGCCGGGACAAACAGCCCCTCGTTCACCTTCTCACCAGCCAACAGTGACCAGGTATCCTGCATCCTGAATTCATCGGCTTCCTGTATTACAGGCAACCCGGCCTTGTCAAACATCATCACGATGACGGTCAACACCAACCTGCCGGCAGGGGTTTCCATTTCAACGCTGACCAACCCATTCTGTCCGGGAACATCGGTCACCATCACGGCAACACCCACCAACGGCGGGCTTACGCCGGTCTATCAATGGAAACTTAATGGTGCCAATGCCGGGACAAACTTACCCACTTTCACCTTTAACCCTGTTGCAGGTGACAGCGTTCGTTGTGTCATGACCTCAAACCTGAATTGTGTAACTGGCAACCCGGCCAGTTCCGCCAGGATCATCCTGACCGAACGCGCAGCGCCGAATGTTACGTTTACCAGTTGTTTCGACACGGTTACCATCCTGGGCGCCCAACCGTTCAGTCTGCACGGAGGATTGCCCCTGGGCGGTCAGTACAGCGGTCCCGGGGTAAACACCGGGATTTTTACCCCTTCTGTTGCCGGAATCGGGCTAAAAACGATCACCTATGGTTACTCCAACGTTTTTACCTGCCTTGCGACTAAAACAAAAACCATCCTGGTACAACCAAACCCGGCTTTTACTTGCGGCAACAACATGACTGACATCCGGGATAACAAGATTTACCCGACCGTTCAGATCGGCTCCCAATGCTGGATGGCCTCAAATTTAGATTTCGGATTTCAGATTTCAGATTTGATCCCTCAAACCGACAACTGCCTGATTGAGAAATACAGTCATTCGTCAATCGTAATGGGTAATTCCTTCTACCAGTGGGACGAACTTATGCGCTACCAAACTTCTCCCGGCTCACAGGGGCTTTGTCCGCCGGGCTGGCACATCCCTTCCGCAGCTGAGTGGAATGTCCTGCTAGCTTTTCTCAACGGCCCCGGCCAGGCTGCAGGGCCGATGAAGGACACATTGATTGTAAACGGATTTCATTCTTACCAGGATGGCTTTCTTTACCTGGAAAACACTTGGGCATTCACTACCGGGCTTGATGCAGGCGCGATGTACTGGACATCAACTGCATCGGGTGTAGACCGTGCAGTTTCAAGGGGATTGAATAATTATAACCCGAGCGTTTCAATGTACCCATCATTGAGGGGAAATGCGTTTTCGGTGAGATGTTGCCGAGATTGATTTTATATTAATCCCATTTCTCAGAATCATATTCCAAATCAAGACAATCAAGTAGTTTGAAGGAAAACATCACACCATAATCATTATCAAACACCGGCCCCAGCATCTCGTAACTCACTGAATTGATATTGAACCCTGGAATGGCTTTCAGGGCCAGTATTTCACATTTCATATGGTCATTCAGCATCCGGGCAATTACATCGGTTCCGATCTGCTTCATCCACGAAACAAGCTGCATTTCACCGGAAAAGTCATCAATCTGATCCAGATGCCCAATGATCAGAAACCCTCCATTGACGACATCCAGGATATTATCCAGGTTAGAAGCTTCAAAATTTCCGGAAAGACTGGTCAGGATCAGTGCCGGGTATTTGATCTTCGACCGCAAAGCATCCAGTGGCTCGTTGATATCCATCATATAGAAATCATTGATCTCCTTGTGTTCCCGGGCAAGGGTGCTAAAATACTCAACGTAACTGTTAATGTCGGTCATAGGATTCGATCTTGGTCATATACTCGTGATATTCTTTTGCCTTCTTGTTTAACCCGATCATCACATTGTACAGGTTTGAATTCATGACCGTTTCAAGGCTTTTGTCATCTGTCTTGCCATCGGCAAGCGAGATGATTAGCGATGCCCAGCCATTATCTTCGCTGCCGGCTTCGCCTTTCTGTTCGTAAACATAAGGGTACAACGCCGGTAATGAATTCAAAACACCCGAGAAGAACAGGAAAACGGAATATTTGATGCTGTACTCCACCCTGGTCATCCTTTTACAGCGTGTCTTCAAAGACCGGGTGGCAAAGCGTTGCCGGGGATCCTGGTTATCTGTAAACGCCTTCCGGATGAACCAGAACCATTTCCGGGGCCGGTACAGAACTGCAACCAATTCATCAAGATCCTTTTGCTCTTTAGTTTTTGCGAAAGCATCGAGCAGGGAGTTGGCCCTGGTAAATTCTCCAAAGGTGCAGTTCATCATCGCATCGGATGGACCAGTGCATGTTCTTCTGCCGGTCCTGATAACCGGCAGGAGGTTCCTGGTCAGGGAGACTTCTTTGAAAAGGAATTCCAGGGTCTCACTAAGGAAATAAGCATCCTCCGGATGGATTCGTTTGATGACTTTCGACTTGACCGAAAGGAAATCAAACAGGGCCCTGAGCTTAAAATCAGCCATAGTCAGCTGTCCCTGGAACAGGCGGCTGACAAACAAAATCTGCTTTCGGGTTAGCTCGTTCCATGTGGATGGCATTGAATATGTTTTTCCATCGATCTCTACCTGGTTCATGGCAGCAGTTTTCTTTTCAAATAGAACCGGATCAGGTTAATCCCTACCAGAATTAATAGGACTGCCCATGCTATTCCACCCGACCAGATCAGAAAGTTCTGAAATCCTGAAACTTTGTAAACCGTCGTTTCAATTGTCCTGGACTCCATGCGTGATTCCCGGATATGCGTTTCCTTCCAGGAAAAGTAGATCGTGCTGCTGTCGACCCTGGCGCCGGTGGTCAGGATATTATTCTGAAGATTTATGAACGGAACCACATGATGGCCCGGCCTGGCTTCCAATATTTCTTTGACAACAACCTTTCCATCCTTGCACTCCAGCAGTGCTTTGATCAAGCCGCTGTCGGCCGGCATCGGGATCAGGGAATCTTTCACTCTGGTAACTGTATCGTGCAGGATATATACATCCGAGTGTTCAGCCGGAGGATATCTCTCAGAACACCTTTTCTCGGAAATACAGCCGGGCAACAATGCGGCCAGAAGTAGGATAAGAAAAATTGATTTTGTCATGCTGTGAATGTAAAATTGTTCAACCGGTTCATCCAACCGTTATGAAATTTTGACTGGTCCGGATGAGTTCTGACCAGTTCATCAATAAAGGCCTTCCTTGCCTGGAAGATGGCAGCATGAAGTCCTCGCTGGTTGACGTTGTTGACGGCAAACAGGGTTGCCATGCCCACAAGGCCGTCATCCGGGACTTTCATCAGGCGCTGCGGCAGGACAATACCCCACTTTCCGCTCGCCCATACCCAGTCAACCAGGATTTCGGCAATACTCTGGTTGATGATCTGATCAGCCTTCCACCGGTTCCAGTAGTTCTGCTTCAGCACGGAGACAGCATCAGATTTTGAAAGGAGCTTGATATCCTCACAGTCAATGTCGCCATCACCATCTTTGTCATAGCCAACCTGTCGCCAGGTGGCCAGGGTAACGCCCATGTTCGTTGCTCCTCCCCTGTCCTTGGGATCATTGACATACCCACCTTCGAAGCGAAGGATCTTGGGTGCAAACAGTTCGATCTTTGCCATGTTACTTTTGATTAAATGACGGGTCCTTGACAAAAATCAACGCAAAGCAAACCGGGGCGAATACCACGTATTCACTCAATGTTGCCTTGCCGATTCCGACCAGCGCTAAGCCACCGGCCAGCATCAGAATGCCTGTCAGGGTGGTCTTCCAATTCTTAAAAATTCTCTCTTTCATAATTTTCTATTTTAAAAGTTGACCTTCTACTTTTGAAATTCTTTCACCATGATCGCCCAGGGTGGCTTTCATTTCATCAATCCCGGTATCATGGCGGCATAGGTGTTCACCAATTTCTTTGTGCTTTTCGGTGCAATAGGTTTCCCTGCATTGCATCTGGACGATGAGCTTATCGACCGACTTTTTCAGGGCAATCACACTCATGTAAAATTGGTACAGGAAAAACCCGATGACCGGAATTGCAATGATTTTGATGATGTCAAAGACATCCTGGAGGATAAAATCAAGTGGCTTCATGCGAGGAAGAATGAGTTATCGGATTTATTTATGAATTCGTTGCGGGTTTCTGCTATCACTTTTCCGACGTATCGGGTCGAATGAAAATAGGCCGTATAAACATCATCACTGGCCGTTTCATCGAGATACTGCTGCAGGGCTTTCAACTCCGATTCTCCATCCCTCTGATTGGCTTCGGCCATGATGGAAATACGGTCTTTGTTGGAAGCCTGCTTTGAAGATACGTTGGCGAAGGTGTTGCCGGCAGTATCGAAAATGCCCCAGTCGAGAATGTCAATGGAGATTTCCAGCAGTGCCCTGGCCATGGTAAGATGCGCCAATGCAGGACGGATCAAGTCCAACAGAACCAATTGTGCCGTAGTCAATTCATCATCGGATTTCCAGGCATTTTTAAGCTCGTTGAACAATTCCGCAGAAAGTGTAGGGCGGATATATTTTTTTTCAATAGAGCGGATGATCGGTTTGAGGCTTACGAAAACCCGTCTGCTCTCGCGTATATCCACCTCACTGTTGAACTCAAGGGTGCCACGGATAAACAGGTCGGCATCCTGGGGATCGAAACCGGGGTAGTCTTCCTTGTGTTCATCAAGGAATTTGAGAACAAGGTCCAGCGATGTGTTTGCCCTGCGGATCCAATTCTCCTTGAGGTTCTGCACACGGTATTGCGGTGCTGTTTTATGGGTCGGAGTTTCAATGACCTGGATACCCTGGGAGGAGATGCTTACGCCGAATTCATCGGCGCCAAGCCACAAAGCATATAGTGCCAGGGGCTTGCGGATCATCCCCAGCAATTCAGCCAATTTCCCTGCAGCGGTTCCATCATCGGCCGGAACAGGATCGATGGCCATTATCCCCTGTAGCTGATCATAAAGAGCATTGCCCAGGACAGGTTTGATGAATGTTTCCTGTGCTTCATCAATATACGGGTACCAATTTTCGATCGAGTTGCTGACATTGATTGAGGCAGCCGTTAAAACCTGTGAAAGATTGTCTATCAGTCTTGTCATGCGATGTTCTTGTCAATACGTTTATCAATTTTTGTCGGATGGTCCTGCATGGTCTGGGAGGTGTCAACGGTCACATAATCAAACTCGATGTCAGGCGACCATTTGTTGAAATCCCGGATGAAATAAAGTGGTTCGAGACTGATCTGCCGGTAAATGCCCATCTCAGCATTGAGCTGCCAGAAGGCTTCACGTTTGTCCGAACCACTGCCTGCTCCCAGGTTCCCCCCGGGAAGCCCTGAACCCACCAGGCAGGGATCCACCCCGATGGCAAAGAGAATTTCGGAATTGGCCGCCTGTGAATCTGGTAGATAAGCATCGTCTTTCAGTTTGTTATCGATCACGTTAATTTTCCATCCTGCCAGGTATTCACCTTTGAATTTGTTGAAAAAGGTGAAAGTGAGAAAGGCTTTTCCGGTATTCTCGACATCCGACAGGAAATCATTCATTTCCAAAAGTACTTTCGTTCTTGCCGACTCTCGCTGTTCGCGTGTATAATCCGGCGAAGGATACCGGTTCATGAAATAATCATCGGGTATCTCAATGTGATACTTGATGGTCATCTGGTTTTTCATGATGGCCTGCTTGAGCTGCGGGACCTTGTTGGCAATGCCGAGCCATCCGCTTTGACGGATGCCATTCCAAACTGAGAGGTGGTAATAGGATTTATTGAATGACCGGTAAAAAACGGGATAGGCAAACTGCGGGTCCTGGTATCGTTTACCATCATATTTAAACGGATCATACATCGGAATCTTGACCAATGACCCGTCAGCCTCGTTCGGGGATAGATCCCACTGGGCTGAAAAGAATAGGTAAGGAATTCGGGAAGGATGGTCAATGTCCATTTTGGCATTCCGGCAATAGGCCGGGTCTTTCACAAAAACCTTATTGATTTTATCCTTCCCTTTGTTCAGGATGAATTCCACCCAGCCGTTTGCAAATATTTCCAGGCTGCCGATCAGGTCAATCCATTGAAAATTCAACCGGTTGATGCGAAGGAACTCAACTACGTCCGGATCAGTGACGATTTCCCGGATGGGCGCTCCCAGGTTATCCTTGCCTTTATCACGATAAGCCAAGATGCCCCGGCCATAATGGACGGTCTTTCGTTTCTCCAGTGCCCGGAGTGCAATCGAATTCTTTTCCAGGTCAGTGAGAACATTCTGAGGAAACAAATTGTCGTCACCCCAGGGTGACCAGGGCCAGGAACTGTAATCCTTTGGGATCACGACCTTCTCGGTAGCTGCATCCTCTGTTTTTTTATAGGATGTGGCCACGGCTTTGGCTCCTGGTAAGAATGCAATTCCGTTTTCGTAAACGATCTTTTGTTTCATCAGTAGCAGACTTTCTTGTTATTGAATTCGATGATCAGCCGGATATGCAGCTTGCGTTTCTGGCCATTGGGCAGCAGGATGTTCCTGGTTGAATTGACCCAGTGGTTTGGGTCTTTTGTAATCCTTTCATCGACAGGTAAGCTCTTCTTTGCTGCAAAGATTTCCTTTCCCTTTCTCGTTCTTACTGAGCATTTGCAGGTATCTTTCAGTTCAATGATCTCGCCGCCGGTTTTCTCCGACCTGTTTGCAGTGACGAACTTCAACTGGAACCTGATAGGCTTTCCCTGGCCATCCATTGAGTCCATAAATTCCAAGATATCCCACAACCTGATAAAAGTTGAATTCATGGGAGCAATAATACAATGGCGGGGAGGGATAATAAAGGACAGTAATTTTCTTCCAGCCTTTACGACCATAAAAAAAGCGGTCTTATAGATAAATCACGAATCTGAATACACACAAATAATGACAATTTCCAAAGGATGTCACCATTAAAAGTATTACAGCTGTTTTTAAGAGGATTTTTTGTAGGTAATTTTGCGGGAATGTCTATGTTAATAAACTGCGCCGGGGCTTTAATTTAAAAAGCTTGTCTTATTTTCTACAGGATTAGCTGGGTAAACTAAAATAGAATGTTGCCCCTTTGTCAGGTCTGCCTTCGGCACGACAATGTCCGCCGTGGCGCATCACGATTCGGTTGACGTTGGCTAATCCAATCCCAACTCCTTCAAAATCGGTTGATTTGTGAAGTCGCTGAAATACTCCGAATAATTTCTCGGCATATTTCATGTTAAATCCTGCTCCGTTATCTTTGATGAAAAATGTCGTCTCATTGCCGGTTGAAACACTCCCAATTTCTATATTTGCTTCGGGTTTCTTCATGGTATATTTGATGGCATTCGATATCAGGTTGGTCCAAACCTGACGTATGAGATCTTCATCGCCTTCTACATCAGGAAGGGATTCTACCCTGAATATGATTTCTCTGTTTTGTATCTCCGGCTCGAAAAATTTGATGATATTTTGAACCATGGCGGATGAGTGGATTCTGGTTTTCCGCAGCTCAGCCTGACTAAGCCTTGAGAAAGAGAGCAATGCATCAATCAGTTTCCCCATTTCGGTTGCAGAATCGGTAACTTTTTTCAGATATTCATTTTCCTCTGCGGTAAGTTCTGTTGATTTACTTTCCAGGAAAAGACCTATAAACCCATTGATATGTCTTAAAGGGGCTTTCAAATCATGAGAGATGGAGTAGGAAAAAGCTTCCAGTTCGAGGAAAGCCATCTTCATACGGTCACCGGATTCGGCTCGTTCTTTGGCCAATAACAATTCTGCATTCATCTTTTGCAAAACTTCCTGGGTTTGTTTTTGAGCGATCACTTCCAGATGCAATTCTTGCGTGCGCTCTTCAACGAGTATTTTCAGCCGGTTGCGTTGAAACCTTTCAATGAAGTAATACGTCGCAAAAAATATTAACAGCAGAAAGAAGACCACTAAGATCAGATAAAACAGGAAGGAACGGTAAAAAGGAGGTGTCAGGCGGAATTTCAGCTCAGCAGCCGTCTTCTCATCCCATTGACCACTTTCATTCGCTGCCATCACTTTAAACACATAAGTACCCCCGGGTATATTTGTGTAGTAAGCAATTCTATTGACGCCACAATCAATCCAGTCTTTGTCAAAACCTACGAGCATGCACCGGTATCTGATCTTCTCAGGACTGGTATAATTCAGCGATGCAAACCGGAATTCAAGTCTTTTAGAGTATGAAGGGATGGACAAAGGAGAGGATAGTTTTACCAGTTGGCCATCAACCAGAAATTCTTCAATAAAAATGGGAGAGAAACCAGAGGAAACCGCTTTCATCATGTCAGGGTCAATGATGGCCACCCCTTTCATGGTAGAAAACAAGAGTTTACCATCCCTCGTTTTGATGCCCGCGGGCGAAACACCCCCATTGCATTCGATGGTCTCCATGCCGTCGGTTTTTCCATACGAAACAGGTTTCAACGATTTACTTTTCAGATCGGCAAAATCCAACAAATCCTGCTTTTTGATTCTGTATATTCCTTTGTTGCAACTTATCCAGAAATACCCGAATTCATCTTCAAGAATCTTAAGCACTACTTCATTGATTAGTCCATCCTTCGTGGTAAATTGGGTGATCTTTCCGTCTCTGATCAGGTTAAATCCATTGGAGGCAGTTCCTACCCACAAATTTCCCTCTTTGTCTTCATACACCGATAGGATATAGTCATCAGATAAACCTCTTTCCTGATTAACCACGGTAATCTTATTGTCGCTGATACAATTCAGGCCACCATTGGTGCCAACCCATAGATCGCCTTTTCTATCTTCAATAATACAGCTGACGATATCATCCGACAGTCCTTCCCTGCTGGTGTAAGCGGTGAATTTGCCATCTTTAAACCGATTGATCCCGCCGCCAGTGGTTCCAACCCAGAGGGTACCCGATCTGTCGCAATATACTGCAGTAACCACATTGTTCGACAATCCGTCGGCAGTGGTATAGGTAGTGAATTTTCTATCTTTATAGCTGGTGAGCCCGCCGCCGGCTGTACCAATCCAAAGGGTATAATCCTGGTCTTCCCCGATACTGAGCACCAAATGATCAGGCAGTCCGTCTTTTTCTGCAAAGGCTTGCACCTTTCCTTTTTCCAATCGGTTCAAACCCTTACCGGCAATGCCAAGCCAAAGAACACCCGCATGGTCTTCAAACACCGGGAGAATAACTTCCCCCGACAGACCTTCCTTAACCGAAAGGGTTTGAATATTTTTCTTTTTAATCCGATCGATTCCGACGCCTGAAGATCCCGCCCATATATTCCCTTCCCTGTCTTCAAACAGCGTAGCAATCAGGTCGCTCGAAAGACCATCTTTGGTGGTAAATGGATAGAATTTCCCATCTGCCATCCGTGTAATTCCACCTCCATTTGTGCCGATCCATAGCATCCCATCTTTATCGAAGCATAACGATGTGACCGCATTGTTGGTCAGCCCGTCTTTCATGGAATATACAAAAAACTTATCATGTTTAAACACATTCAGCCCGCCACTCTTGGTTCCAATCCACAGGTTCTGATATTTATCAAATGCAAGTGTTTCAATGAAGCCATCCGAAAGGCCATCTTTGCGGTAATAGCTTCTTACCTGACCATGATCGATGACTGAAAGTCCTTTTTGAGTGCCAACCCAGATTCTACCCCTGGCATCTGGCACAATCGAACGTATATAATTGGAGGCCAATCCATTTGTGCTATCATACTTAATTATATTTTTATTTTTCGTAACTATTCACCCCCTACAAATGTAGGGCATTAATTTGGGAGAGAGAATGCAAAGGATTCAGATTATTTTTAATCGCAGTATCAATTATCGATCGCAGGATTGCAAAAGATTCGGCGCCA
>Ga0118677_10005071_pt1 | contig 15284 bp, 10 predicted proteins | sample AliMusrvi5mmetaG_FD_86154 | JGI IMG/M metagenome (GOLD analysis project Ga0118677, IMG submission 86154)
GTATTATTGTCAATTGTGGTACTTGGTTCATGCGTTAGTTCTAAAAAGTATAAAAGCTCTGAAAGCCAGTTGGCTCACGAGAAAACCGCACATGCCAAAACGAAGCAGGATCTGGCCAATTGTGACGGACAGAAAAAAATGAGTGATACGAAAGTTGCCGATTTGCAGAACCAGCTGGCGGCCATGAAGGAGCAGATCACCTATTTAAAGGAAAACAATACCCAGGCATTGAAACAACTGGAAAATCTTTCGGTAATTTCAAGTTCGCAGGCTGAAAGTATCAAGAAATCGATGGAGAACATGGGGGTCAAGGACAACATGATCTTCAGCCTTCAGTCCTCACTTGCCCAGCGGGATTCCCTGAACATGGCACTCGTGATGAACCTGAAAGGTGCCATCGGTAACCTGGATGACAATGATATCAACATCAAGGTCGACAAAGGGGTGGTCTACATCGACATCTCCGACAAGATGCTTTTTCAGAGCGGAAGCTACAACATCACCGAGAGAGCCAGCGAAATCCTTGGTAAAGTGGCCACCGTGCTGAAGAACCAGAAAGAGATTGAATTCATGGTGGAAGGCCATACCGACAATGTACCCTTCAGAAGAGGCGAATTGCTCGACAATTGGGACTTGAGCGTGAAAAGAGCCACCGCTGTGGTGAGGGTGCTTCAGGACAAATACGGATTAAATCCAGCAATGATGACTGCAGCCGGCAGGAGCGAATACCAGCCAATCGGATTGAACGATTCACCAGAAGGGAAAGCAGCCAACCGCCGTACCCGGATTGTGATCCTTCCCCAGCTGGACCAGTTTTTTAAATTACTGGAGAAGCCTGTCAAATAAGGAGGATCAATTTATTGCACAAAGGGGGAAGATCATATGCGATTTTCCCCCTTTGTGTATGAAGATTGAACTACCTTTCAGTTTAATTTGGAAGCATCGTCTTCCCAGATAAAATAGTCAGGCTCTGCAAGTGACTGGTCAAGTGTAAAATGGGTCACGATGTCTCCCGCGTGCAGCAACATTTTGTGCCCTTTTTCAAGGTCGACTGTCAGGGGATTTGTCACCACATAACTCTCCTGGTTCCAGTATCCCTTTTTTACGGTATGGTCAAGTTTCAGCTGAGATTCGGTAAATGTGGGCTGATGCTTCAGTACCTCCAGTTCAGACAGATCGTGGTGCATCTGGCACATCCATTTGTCGCTGAACGAAACGGCCACTTCGAACTTCTCTTTTTTATAATAGTGTTTTAGGGTATTGATTCTGTCGTTGTTAAGGTCCGGTACAATGTTTTGCCTCTCCATGTGAAATCCAGACTCGGCTGGATACAACATGGCCAGGGGAGTGTCAGCCTTGCGCAAAAGATGATCCAGATCGTATCCTCTTTCGGAATTTTCCTTGCTGTTTTCATGGATTGCCGCAAAGAAATAGAGCTTCTTCTCTTTCCCTATTTTCTCACGGAGATAAGCCACTGTCTCTTCAAGTCTTTCGTTGTTGTGTGCGTTGCCAAGATTAATCCATTCCATATCAATGGCAATGCCCTTGTAGGGAATCTTCAACGTATCCAGTACATGCAGATTTTCATTGCAGATCTCCTTGTACTCGACTTCCAGCTTTTCAAAGGCTTCTTTGCCAAAGCTGTCAAAAAACCACAAGGAGAGGGTGGCCCCTTTCGATTGGAGTTCCTCGGCAAACAACTTCAGGTTTTTCCTGCTGTTCTCACTGGTGAAAATATTTCCACTTCTGAACACATAGGAACGGCCAAGGTGAAGAATGACCCTGTTGTATTTCCCTGAAAGACTATCTGCAAAGGCAATGACGTGGGATGAATCTGAATTGAACAACCTGGTCTCCTTAGTCTCATTGGCAATGACTATTCCGCTTGCGCTTGAGCGGAGGCAAAGGAAAAGCAGTCCTGCTGCCAGAACGATGGTCGTGTAGTTGATTCTAAAACTCATGGGCTTATGGACGGAGGTATTTTTTTAGTGAGTCGGGAATAACCTGGTTCCCTTTGGTGGCAAAATTGTTTTTTGCCTTGTAATTGGCAAACTGCTTTTGAAGCTGGTCGTTGAGCGTCGGATTGTTTTCAGGCTCTATATCCAAAGTTGGATAAACCTTGTACAATGTAGATCCGGCGATGAAATGATCCCCGCTGATGTAATCGGTCAACTCCCCTGTATTCCTTTTCAATGGATAGGAATTCAGGTTCCTGAAGGAGATATTGGTATCCAGTCCATGCCCGATCCAGGCAGTCACCGAAGGCAAAGCAAGATTTAGCCGGTTCTTCATGAAAGCAAGCAAGGAAGGGGTCACATCATAATGGGTAACCACAGAGGAGAATTTAACCCCATGCTTCAACATTGGAGAGTAGAGTACCAGTGGTACATGAAACCGGTCAAGCTGCGTGCTGATTGGAATTTCAGGCATCCGGTGGTCGCCTGTAATAATGAAAATGGTATGTTCAAAACTCTTTAGCTTGCTAAACTCCTGGAAAAAATACCTGAGGGCATCGTCAAAATAGAGCATGGATGCAAACTGAGGAACATATTGCCGGTTGTAATTTTTCTGCTCTTCTGTAAGGTGTATGTCAGCCATTCTTTTCTCAAAGAGTGCATTGTAATGCTCCTGGTCAGGAATCAAAAAAGGATTGTGCATGGCAATGGTCAGCATCAAATCCACTCGTTTCTCTTTTTCATTGGATTTCAGGTCGGACAAATACTTTCTGAAAATATCACGGTCGCCGTATCCCCATGAAAACCCGTCCTTATTGGAGGGAAGTTGTTTGTAACCACTTCCAAAATCCTTTAGGCCTACAATTTTCGCAGTGCCCTGTCTTTTCAAAAAAGGCTCCATGTTGTCAAATTTCGGATCTCCGCCATAATAGAAGGAAGAAGAATAACCGGCCCTGTTCTTCAATAGACTGACCAGACTTAAGTGGTCAGGCATCCTGTCACCTAAATCTGCAAACCCTTTGTCCCCGAAAGGCAAAGAGCCAAGCATGGAAGGAATAACGCTGAAGGTACGTCCCGAGGTACTCAGGCAGTTTTCCCAGTAGAGACTCTTGGTCATCAGGGAGTCAAGAAATGGGGTAAAACTTCCCAGATAGGCATCTTGCCCTGTATAGGCCCTTCCAAGGCTTTCTACCAGTATGAATACAATAGATGGGGCATCATTGCCCGGATTGAAGAAAGGTGCCAGCAAATCAGGAGTAGTCTCCTGGTGTAGAAATGGATAGTCCTGACTTATATAGGTAAACGGATTTGCCGCAGATAGTGAAGATCGTTGTGATGGAGCTGAAGTTTGATTGTTGGCAACGGAGGATCCACTTGCATTTTGAGCAGGTGGAGTTGCTGATCTTTCTTCTTGTCCTGCAGATTGGGTAGAGGCCGAAAGATTTTCATTTTGAGAATGGTCGCCGCTATTCAGTTCAAACCGGGTAGATTCATTTTTATGAAAGAAATATTGCAGCAATCGATCGCTGAAAAGGTTGAATTTATTGGCGGTGATGTTCATACTGAATTCACTCTTGTAATCAGCCGGATCAGGATTGAAATTGAAAAGTGGCAGCAAACTTATCACCATTCCCGTTGTAACAAGGTATATGACTCTGGATGACTGTTTTTTATTGGCCAATCTGCGAAAAGCATAGACCGAGATAGCCGAAAAGAGAATAACTGGCCATAGTTTTGCAAGGCTTAGTTCTCCGGAGGCTCCGATGATCTGGTTCATTTCACTGATCGAATAACCGAGAATATCAGATCCTAATGTAATCCTTGTTGTTGAGAAATAGCTTAAGAGCATAATGTTTCCAACAACCACGATCGAAGCAACAGATCCATAGAAAATATTTGCAGCCTTTGGTTTGTAGTGATCGATCCAGAGGAATGGAGCAACAAGAAGCACCGATAATCTGAAAGCAAGCATCAAATCAAATCGGATTCCATAGACAAGATCCATGGTGCTTCCGGCAGGATAACCGGTTTTACCGGCTATGAAAAGCAATTCATATAACCTTACCAGGATGAGTAATCCAATGGTAATCACAACAAGCGAAATATACCGCTTGAATGACTGACGGACAAGATAAGGCAATGGAGGGGTATATTCTACGTTCATGCAGTTTAAAAGAATCTTCCGATTCCCAGGTCAAATGAGTAGTTCAACACATAGCCAATTCCCGGAAACTCTTCATTGATAAGGGAGAGTCCAACATTTGTCGTCCAAACTTTATTGAAAAGATGGTTGTACTCCACCCTTACAGACTGTGATTTCAGCGTAAGATAGGTGGACGTACCATCTCCGTAGCTTCTGTCGTCAGGCGAGATGCCATAACCCAGTCTCAGACCGATGTAATCTTCGGGATCTTCAAAGTATCGGCGAGTCTGGATAGAACCTGATACTGATGTTCCTGTGGAGGAGGGAGTGACGTATGACCGAAGTGAAAACCAGTAATTTCCAATATATTTCCCTACCGTGCCAGTGAACATATAGGTTGTGGAAGAGGAAAAATAGAGGGCACGCATACCGAGCGACCCTTCATAGGCCTTGGGAAAATTGTGGTACCACTCGGCTCCTGCCCTGGTTTTCGGGAAGATGGAAAGATTGGAGAATCCTAGGTTGAGATAGGCATAATTGCCCTCACTGATAGATGGATAGGCATCCATCTCATATTGAAATCCCTGTGTTCCATATCGTTGCGCCCAGTTGATCCTTCCAATGAAGGTACCTATACCAGTTTTTCTTCCGTAAGAAACAGCCAAAAGCTGCCAGGGATCCCTGCCTGAATTCTTTTCGAAATAATCGTAGGTATAGGCAAGTCTGAACCTGTTTTTCCTTTCATCAATTCGTATGGAAGAGAGTTTATTGCGGGCTTCCGAATTTTTTGGATAGATTTTCAGCAATGCTTCCAACTGGTCAACAGCCTTGTTATAGCTGCCCATTGCATTGAGAATTTTCGCCTTTTTAAACATAAAATGCTCATCTTTAACGTCTTTAACCAAGGCGATATCACAGTATTTGATAGCCTCGCCGTATTTTTCATCCCAATATTCCACATCTGAGATAGCATCCAATGCATCCCAATGGGAAGGATATTTGGCCAAAACAGTAGCGATTAGAACCCTCGTCGAATCATATTTCCCATCCCAGGCATAAGTCCGGGCCATCAGTACTGCAACATCGGCATCAAATTCCCTGGCTATAATTTTCCTGCACATCTCCCTCGCCTTTTCCCTTTCACCATTGAATGCCAAATCTTTAGCTTCCTGGTAAGTCTGTCCAGACGAGAGGTAGCCGGAAAGCAAAACAGGAAGCAGCAACGCAATTGAATGCATTTGCTTTTTGAATCGTATACAAAAGATATTGAGTCTCCTTTTGCGATTTTCCATGGAAAGGTTTATGAATTGTTCGGCTTGATGTGTATTACTCAAAATTATTAAATTAGTTCCATTTATCAGCGTCGGGCGAAAAAAAGTGGATACATTAAGTGGATATTTTTATATTTAAGACCAAATTTGCAAGTGCCACGACTGGTCTATCTCGAATCATGGAGAGATTAGGGACAGGCAAACAGACAAAAAAGATACTGAACAGCAATTATGCTATCCCAGGATGGATATTGATAGCCTATATGTTGACTTCACAGATTAGCAGACCATGCGAAAGATAACCATTTCAGAAGAATTGGCAGTCAGGGTACCCGGACTGCAGTTGTCGTGTATTTGTTGTGATGTAGTTTTTGAGGAGGTGAACACCCAATTATGGACAGAAATCGAAGCTGAAATCGCTAAAATTGCTACTTCACTTGCCATCGAACAAATCAGCACCATGCCGGCCATCTCCGCCTCTCGAACCGCCTACAAGGCTTGCGGAAAGGATCCTGCCCGTTACCGCCTCTCGGCCGAAGCTTTGCTGCGGCGGGTAGTGAACCGCCACGAGTTGTACCAGGTAAGTAATGTGGTGGATGCCCTAAACCTGGTCTCCATTTCAACTGGTTTTTCGATTGGCGGGTACGACAACGAAAAGATTTCAGGAGAAGTGGTTTTTGGGATCGGTAACTCCGGTGAACCCTATTCCGGCATTGGTCGCGGCGAATTAAACATCGAAGGAATGCCCGTTTTCCGCGACGCAAAAGGTGCGTTCGGTACCCCGACAAGCGATTCTGAACGCACTTCCGTTACAGCTGCGACCCACAGTTTTTTAATGGTGATCATTGATTTTGGTGGATCCGACCTACTCGAAAAGGCCACTTCTCTGGCATGTCAACTACTGGAAAAATATGCGCATGCAGACAGGTTTGAGATTGAAAAAATAACTTGTAGGTGATTTGCTTTCAAGTTGTATCTTTGACTTAATAATAAACACCCAGAACAAGACTCTTTGCCTCTTTAATTCAAAATAATACAATATTTTTGTAAATAAAATCAAGACTTTGGCAACAATTACATTGAAATACAATCCCAAAAACCTCAAGGCACAAAAGGCTATTGAGTTTATGTTGTCGCTTGGTGTTTTCGAAACTTCAGCGAACATTCCAGCTTTAGATAAGTCGTTGAAAGAAGCCAGGGACGGTAAGGTTAAGACATACAATAGCGTAGACGATTTTTTCAAAAAATTGCGTTAGAAGTGTATCAAATTCAAACTACTAACCAGTTCGAGAAAGATGTAGCACTGTGCAAAAAGAGAGGGCTAAATATGGCCCTCCTCAAAAATGTAATGTCATTACTCGCCCAATCCGGCAACCTTCCTGATAAATACAAACCCCATAAACTTTCAGGGAAATATGCAGGATGTTGGAAGTGTCATATTAAAACTGATTGGCTTTTGGTTTGGGAACAAAATGATACTATTCTAACCCTTCTTTTTTTATACACCGGAACCCATTCCGATCTGTTCAAATAATTCTCACTATCTGTTAAGAGAAATAGCTTTCAGTTGTGATTTGCTTTCAAATTGTATCTTTGACTTACTGATAAACACCATAGTGACCTTGTTCTCGTATTTCTTGGTGGTTGTTATTTGCTTTCAATAACCCAATCAACTGGAATTTAACGTTAAAATAGCCTTTCATGTCAGTATATTTATTTTGAAAGGTTAACTTCGCACTCTGATTTTTGTAAATAGTTAGATTGCTATGATTGAGAACGATATCAAACTACGCTCTGAATTTCCACCCATCAGCACCCAAACCTGGGAGGAACAAATTAACATCGACCTGAAAGGAAAAGATTACGACAAGAGCCTGATCTGGAAAACCAATGAAGGATTCAATGTGCGTCCCTATTACAGGGCAGAGAATCTGGAAGGATTGGAATTCACTGACAGTCAACCGGGAGAGTTCCCTTTTGTTCGCGGAAACAACAGGTTTGGCAACAACTGGCTGGTCAGACAAGACATTACCGTCACAGATTTTCCGGTAGCCAACCAAAAGGCGCTGGAGGTGCTGAACAAAGGGGTTACTTCGTTGGGATTTGTTTTCAATGGCTGCTCACTTGTGACAGTTTCTGACCTGAAAATATTACTGAACGGTATTCAACTCGAGGCTGTCGAGATCAATTTTGTACTTTCCTGCAAGCACAAGGAGTTTTTTGAGATGCTGCTTGCCTTGTTAATTGAGCAGAAAACAGATCCTGCCACTTTGCATCTTTCCATCAACCACGATCCCATTGGAAAATTCACCCTTCGCGGAAAATTCTGCCACAGTGAGGCTGAAGTATTTGAAAAAACCAGAACCCTTGTGGAATGGAGTGAGAAATTCCCTTCCATGCAGGTTGTGACAATAAATGGCATCTTTTTCAACAATGCCGGTGCCTCTATCGTACAAGAACTCGGTTATTCCCTGGCTATCGGGGCTGAGTACCTGACCCGTCTTACCGATCTTGGGGTCGATGCCGCCCTGGCAGCCAAAAAAATCCGTTTCAATTTTGGGGTTGGAGGAAACTTTTTCATGGAGTTGGCAAAACTTCGGGCCGCCCGCATGCTTTGGGCCAACATCGTCAAAGCCTATCATCCTGTTTGTCAATGTGAAGAATCGTCCAGCGAAGGCGAATTCTGCCAGTGTGCCGCCAAAATGGTTGCACATTGCGAAACTTCCTCCTGGAACAAGACCATATACGATCCCTATGTCAACATGCTCAGGACACAAACGGAAGCCATGTCTGCAGTACTCGGGGGGGCTGATTCCCTGACCGTCCTTCCTTTTGATGCCGTTTATGAGCAACCAACCGCTTTTGCCGAACGGATTGCCAGAAACCAGCAGGCTTTGCTGAAGGAAGAGGTACACCTGGATAAAATTGCTGATCCGGCTGCCGGATCCTATTACATAGAAACATTGACCGCTTCGATCGCCGAAGAGGCATGGAAACTTTTTCTGGAGGTTCAGGAACTGGGTGGTTTCCTGACTTCGTTCCGTTCAGGCTCCATCCAGAAGCAGGTTAGGGAGATGGCCGATAAGCGCAGGAAGGCAATTGGTTCGAGGCGGGAAAATATTCTTGGAGTCAACCAGTTTCCAAATATCAACGAACAATTGGAGCCGGGACTGGATTCTTCACTCTTCAGCCTGGTTAGCCAGGCTGCAGCCGATGCAGAAGTAGAGACCCTTCAGCTTTTCAGGGGTGCCCAGCAACTGGAAGCGATCCGGTATGCAACTGATCTTTTTGCTACAGTGAATGGCCGGCCGAAAGTTTGCATGGTTCCCATCGGAAATCTGGCCATGCGGAAGGCCCGTGCCCAGTTCTCGTGCAATTTCTTTGCAGCTGCCGGATATGAGGTTATCGACCACAATGGATTTGATTCCATTGAAGAGGGTCTGGCCAATGTCCTGGATGCCAAAGCGAGCATAGTAGTTCTTTGCAGTTCGGATGAAGAATATGAAATTCTCGCTCCTGAGCTTTCCGCAAAGCTGGAAGGCAAAACCATTTTTGTCGTGGCGGGTGCACCTGCCTGCATGGAGGCGTTGAAGGCTGTTGGAATTTCCAACTTTATCAACGTCAAAACCAACCTGCTGGAGGCTTTAACTGCATACAACAAAATGCTTGGAATAATTTGAAAATTTGAAAATCAGGAAAATTGAAAATGCGGTAATGTTGCATTGAACAATCCAAAATCGAAAATCCAAAATTGTAATTATGCTTCCGAATTTTAAAGAGATAGATATAAAAGGTGGTATCAGTTCAAACCCGGTAAATAGTGCCGTTAAAAAGACTGAAGGAACAGCCATCTGGCTAACGCCGGAATTAATTCCGGTCAAAGGTGTGTATACCAAGAGTGATCTGGAAGGAATGGAACATCTGGACTATGCAGCAGGGAAAGTTCCTTTCCTGCGTGGCCCATATTCGACCATGTATGTGATGCAACCATGGACCATCCGCCAGTATGCCGGATTTTCCACGGCAGAGGAGTCCAATGCCTTTTACCGCAGGAATCTCGCTGCGGGACAGAAAGGTTTGTCGGTAGCCTTTGACCTTGCCACCCACCGTGGTTACGATTCTGATCATACCAGGGTAACCGGGGATGTTGGGAAAGCCGGGGTAGCCATCGATTCCATCCTCGACATGAAAATACTATTCGACCAGATTCCGCTCAACAAGATGTCTGTTTCGATGACTATGAACGGAGCCGTGCTTCCCATCATGGCATTTTACATCGTGACAGCTCTGGAACAAGGTGCCAAACTGGAAGAGCTGGCAGGCACCATTCAAAATGATATTCTAAAAGAGTTCATGGTCAGGAACACCTACATCTATCCTCCCGAATTCTCCATGAAGATCATCGCCGATATCTTCGAATTCACCTCTCAAAAAATGCCGAAATTCAACTCTATCTCCATATCCGGATACCACATCCAGGAGGCCGGAGGAACTGCGGACATCGAGATGGCCTATACCCTGGCCGATGGTTTGGATTACATCCGTACCGGAATCAAAGCCGGACTTGACATTGACGCATTTGCACCCCGTCTCTCCTTTTTCTGGGGTGTCGGTATGAACCATTTCATGGAAATCGCCAAGATGCGAGCTGCCCGGATGATCTGGGCCAAGATGGTGAAACAGTTCAATCCAAAGAGTGCGAAATCCATGGCACTCCGCACCCACTCCCAAACTTCCGGTTGGTCGCTCACCGAGCAGGATCCCTACAACAATGTGGGCCGCACCTGTATCGAGGCGCTTGCAGCAGCCTTGGGACATACCCAGTCGCTGCATACCAACGCACTCGATGAGGCGATTGCATTACCCACCGATTTCTCCGCCAGGATTGCCCGAAATACCCAAATCTATCTGCAACAGGAGACCGAAATTTGCAGATCGCTCGATCCTTGGGCCGGTTCCTATTACGTAGAAACACTTACCAACGAAATCCTGAAAAAAGCCTGGGCATTGATCGAGGAGGTGGAAGCATTGGGTGGAATGTCAAAGGCTATTGAGACCGGTGTTCCAAAAATGAGAATCGAAGAAGCTGCAGCCCGGACGCAGGGTCGCATCGACTCTGCATCCCAGGCGATCATCGGGGTGAACAAATACAGGCTGGAAAAAGAGGATCCGATCGATATCCTGGAGATCGACAACAGCGCAGTTAGGCTGTCGCAGATTGAAAGGCTGAACCAGCTTCGTGCCAACAGGAACGAAGCCGATGTAACTGCTTCGCTGGAAGCCATTACCGAATGTGTGAAGACAGGCAAGGGTAACCTGCTGGAGTTGGCTGTTGATGCCGCTCAGAAGAGGGCTACCCTGGGTGAGATCTCTTTTGCCTGCGAAAAGATTGTCGGAAGATACAAAGCAACCATCAGAACCATATCAGGCGTGTATTCATCAGAAGCTAAAAACGATGGCGACTTCACCAGTGCGAAGGCGCTTGTCAAGGAATTTGCAGAGAAAGAGGGACGGCAACCCCGTATCATGATAGCCAAGATGGGCCAGGATGGCCACGACAGGGGCGCCAAGGTGGTTGCCACCGGATATGCAGACCTTGGTTTTGATGTCGACATGGGTCCCCTGTTTCAAACCCCGGAAGAGGCGGCCAAACAGGCGGTTGAGAACGATGTGCACATCATGGGAATCTCCTCCCTGGCCGCTGGACACAAAACGCTGATTCCGGCTGTCATCGAAGAGATGAAAAAGCTGGGACGGGAGGATATCATGGTTATTGCCGGAGGAGTGATCCCTTCCCAGGACTATCAATTCCTTTACGATGCAGGTGTCGTTGCAATCTTTGGACCAGGAACCTCTGTGGCAACCGCAGGAAAAAAGATCATGGAGATACTCATTGCGGCTCAGGAATAGTGTTTGTATATCTATTTTTTGCAGGCATTTCCCTTGTCTGAACTTCACTTAAAAATCAAGAACGAAATTTTCGTTTTCTCGTTATTTATCTGGATATTAATGTGATTGTGAGACGCGATGAATCGCTTCTCTACGACATCACACCAGGGTTATGTCAGATAAATTCTGGCTTGAAATTCCCTTTCATTTCCCATTTGTCGAATTGGGTGAGTTTGTGGTAATGCCAAATCATATTCATGGTATTATTGTAATCGATCAAATAAATCTACCTGATTTTTTGCAGCCATTCGACCCGGGCGTCTCCGATCAATTTAATCTACCTGATTTTTTGCAGACGCCCGAATCGGGAGTCTCTACCGACATTCCTTCAACACGAACGGCTGCCGCTTCAAAGAAATGGAAACCTGGTATTTTGGGTGTAATTATTAATCAATACAAACGAATTTGCACCATTCACACCGGAAAAATCGATCTAAACTTCGGTTGGCAAACCCGTTTTTACGACCACATCATCCGTTCAGACAGTAACTACCAGAGAATTTCCACCTATATCCGGGATAATATCGCAAAATGGGAGGGTGATCAATTTTATTACAAATAACACTTCAATACTTCAGTTTCCACATCTTTTTCTAACTTAGTCAACCATACTTTTAAAAATTAAGGGATTCAAATCATGAGACATCTATTTCTGCTTTTCTTCCTTACCCTCCAGGTAATTCTTTGTGCAAACCCTCATGAACATACACTTTGCATTTGGTATGCCCAACCGGCCAATGCTACCGCAGTAGACGATAAAAATGGATGGAAGAATGATCCAGAATGGCTCAAGGCGATGCCTGTCGGAAATGGTTTTCTGGGTGCCATGATCTTTGGGGATGTCAACAAGGAGCGAATCCAACTTAATGAGAAGAGCCTCTGGTCTGGAAGTCCCGAAAATGGCAACAATCCCGAGGCATTTCCTGCACTGGAGAAAATCAGGCAGCTGCTCTTCGAAGGAAAATACAAAGAGGCCACTGAACTGACAGAGAAAACGCAGATTTGCAAAGGTGCCGGATCAGGGCAAGGAAATGGGGCAACCGTGCCCTACGGGTCATTTCAAACACTGGGCGATCTTTGGATCGATTTCGGGAAAAGCGATGGGTATTCCGACTACCATCGTGAACTGGATTTGAACAGCGGTGTCGTCAACATCTCGTACTCGCAAAACGGAATCAAATACAAACGTGAGATATTTGCAAGTTACCCTGACCGTGCCTTGGTAATGCACCTCACAGCCGACAGAAAAGGATCGCTCAATTTTGCAGTTTCCCTGAGCCGTCCTGAAAAATTTATGACCAAAGCAGCGCTGGATCAGCTTACCATGGAAGGCATCCTTGACAATGGCAAAGGTGGAGAAGGGATGCAGTATGCGGTGCGTCTTCAGGCAATCTCTAAAAATGGCCATATCAATGCAGACGGAAGGCAATTGGTTTTGCAAAATGCCGATGAGGCTACCCTTATCCTGGTTGCTGCCACCAATTATAAGTTGTCCTATCCGGATTACCATGGAGAGGATCCAAAGATTATCACCATCAATCAACTTTCCAAGGCTACAGCCAAACCCTATGATTTGCTGCTGAAAAGGCATCTGGAAGATTTTACTGCCTTAACCGGAAAAGTTCAGCTAAGACTCTCTCAAACGGAACAGGATACCATTCCCACAGACAGCCGTTTGAAAAACCAGAAATTGAATCCCGATGACCTTCGCCTTCAGGAACTCTATTTCCAGTTTGGCAGATACCTGCTGATCTCCTCATCAAGAAAGGGTACGCTGCCAGCCAACCTTCAGGGGATCTGGTCCAATAAGATACAGACTCCGTGGAATGGCGATTACCATACCGACATCAATGTGCAGATGAATTACTGGCCTGCAGATGTGACCAATTTGCCGGAGTGTTTTTCTCCCCTGGCAGATCTGATCGGAGCACTGGTTGAACCGGGTAAAAAGACGGCTTCTGAACAATACCATGCCAAAGGCTGGTGTATCCATCCAATTACCAATATCTGGGGATTTACGGCTCCGGGCGAGCATCCCAGCTGGGGAATGCACCTGGGTGCAGGAGGCTGGTTGTGCCAGCATCTGTGGGATCATTATTGCTTCACCATGGACCTGAAATACCTCCGTCAGGTATACCCCATTCTGCAACAATCGGCACAGTTTTACCTCGATTGGCTGGTGAAGGATCCCGTTACCGGGAAATTGGTCTCCGGTCCTGCCTCCTCGCCAGAAAACAGTTTTACAGCACCGGATGGGTCCAATTGCCAGATCAGCATGGGCCCTTCCCACGACCAGGAGATCATCCATGAACTCTTTGGCAACGTCTTGAAAGCAGCCGAAGTACTGAAAATCATGGAGCCGTTGTCCGGCAAAATTCAATTGGCCCTCGACAACCTGGCTATGCCACAGATTGCAACCGATGGCCGCTTGATGGAATGGAGCAAGGAATTTCCCGAGACTGAACCCACGCACCGGCACGTTTCCCATCTTTACCTGCTCTATCCCGGAAGCGGGTTGAATGTGCAAAAGGATCAGCTTGTCTCCCAAGCAGTCAGAAAAAGTCTGGAAGGGAGGGGAGACGGTGGAACCGGTTGGTCGCTCGCCTGGAAAATCAACTTCTGGGCCAGGTTACGGGAGGGCGATCATGCCTATTTGATGCTCAAGAACCTGCTTCGCCCGAGTGGCAATATGGGCATGGACTTTAACAACAGCGGCGGTACCTTCTACAATCTTTTTTGCGCTCATCCTCCCTTTCAGATGGATGGAAATTTTGGTGCAACCGCTGGAATTGCCGAGATGCTGCTTCAGAGTCACAACGGATCCATCGATCTGTTGCCTGCCCTGCCAGGAGTCTGGTCAAAAGGGAATGTCAGCGGATTGATTGCACGGGGCGGATTCGAGGTTGGGATTTCATGGGATATGAACCAACTGACAAAAGCCAAAATAAAATCAAACAGCGGAGGTGACTGCTCCATCAAGAGCACCCGGCCGGTTCAACTTGCAGGGACCAATCTGGTGTCTGTGAAAACGGCTGAAGGTTACTTTCTCACTTTTAGAACCGAAAAGGGGAAAGAATACACTTTGGTTTCGGTGAACTAAGGTTTTTAGATTTTTTAAATATTCAGGTTTAGCTTTTGTATTTGACAAACAGTTGATAAACTTACTTTTGATAATGAAACTACTGCTGTGTTTTTTGTTCACGATGCCTTTGTATGTTGTAGCACAACAACGACAAGTCTTGCCGCAGTTCGATAGATCAAAGGTGGCCGTATACCAGGACTGGCTTATTGAACCAATTCATACTGTTTCCCAACTTTATACGGACGACGCCAACCAGTTGGTTTTTTCAAACGGACTGGTAAGCAGGAGCTTTACGACAACTCCAAACGGAGCAACCGTGGCACTCGACCTGACTGCAGGTAATGAGTCGTTCCTGCGGTCGGTTCGTCCCGAAGCGGAGCTGAAGATTGACGGAGTGACCATCCCTGTAGGTGGTCTGGTAGGACAGCCCATCCACAACTACCTTTTGCCGGAATGGATCGGACAAATGAAGGCAAATCCGGCCTCCTTCCATTTGATAGATTATAGGATTGACCTGGTGCGTCAGCGCTTCCCCTGGAAAAAAAGAGCTTCCTGGATGACTCGGGATATGCCCTGGCCTGCTCCCGGCAAGGAGTTGATTTTTACTTATACATTGGACAAGGATGCCATCTCGCAGATTATCAAGAACCAAAAGAAATCAAAAATTCCGGCTGACTTCGGCTATTTGTCTGAAATATCAGTCGAAGTGCATTATGAACTCTATGATGGCATGCCTTTGTTCTGCAAATGGATCACCATCGGGAACAACTCGAAACAATCCATTCGGCTGGATGCTTTCAAAAGTGAGATACTTGCAGTAACCGAAGCCGAAAGTGAAGTGGACGACCGAAAACACTGGAAACTTCCAAACATCACCGTCAGGA
>Ga0118677_10009396_pt1 | contig 15284 bp, 15 predicted proteins | sample AliMusrvi5mmetaG_FD_86154 | JGI IMG/M metagenome (GOLD analysis project Ga0118677, IMG submission 86154)
TCACGAGTACGAGCACCACGACGATTCAGAAGTCGTCGACCACGACGATTCTGCCGGTGACGACGACGGTATCGCCGATAAGTTCCACGACAACAACCGATAACTCGAGTTCCACGACAACCACCGCAGTCACGAGTTCGATCATCACGACGACGATTCAGCCGGTTTCGTCGACCACGACTACGAGCACGAACTTTTTACAACGCAAACTGACGGTTGCAAAATCCGGCGCGGGCGATGGCCGAGTGACGGGCACGGGTATTTCCTGTGGCTCTGACTGCACGGAATTCTATGATAACGGCACAGTAGTAACCCTGACGGAAGTGGCGGATACTCAATCGACCTTCGTGAGTTGGACCGGCTGCGACAACGACAACGCAACGACCACGGGCACGTGCAGAAAGAAAGTGGCGACAGACAATCAAACGGTGACGGCGGCATTTAGCTTTACACCTCGCTCGACAACGTCGACCACAACGGCATGGTGCACGTGCACGACGACTGTGCCGTTGACGACCACGACGACTCTGCCGCTGTTGACCACAACAACGATTCCACCGCAGTCGTCGACCACAACGACAATTCCGACCACGACGACAACGGTAGCGCCTGTCGGTGTATTTAAAGATGATTTCAACGGCGACACCAATTCCGATATTCTGCTGAAAAATGCAGCCGGGTCGCTGTATGTGCTGGCGGGAAAAGTTGATGGCGTGGCCTATGGCGTTCCTGCCCGCATTTACAAGGAATCGACTCCCGCCACCTATACGGTCGTGGGAACCGGTGATTTCAATGGCGACCAGAATGTCGATATCCTTCTGAAAAATGCAGCCGGATCGCTGTATGTGCTGTTTGGAAAAGATGATGGCGTGTCCTATGCCACCACTGCTACCCGCATCTACAAGGAATCGACTCCTGCCACCTATACGGTAGTGGGAACCGGCGATTTCAATAACGACACCTATTGCGATATTTTGCTGAAAAATGCAGCCGGCTCGCTGTATGTGTTGTTTGGAAAAGCTGATGGCGTGGCCTATGGCGTTCCCGCTCGCATCTACAAGGAAACGTCACCTGCCACCTATACGGTAACGGGAACAGGCGATTTCAATGGCGACGGCAATTGCGATATACTGCTGAACAATGCAAACGGCTCGCTGTATGTGTTGTTTGGAAAAGATGATGGCGTGTCCTATGCAACCACTGCTACCCGTATCTACAAGGAAACGACACCCGCCACCTATTCGGTAGTGGGAACAGGCGATTTCAATGGCGACGGCAATGATGATGTTCTGCTGAAAAATGCAGCCGGGTCGCTGTATGTGTTGTTTGGAAAAGATGATGGCATGGCCTATGCCACCACTGCTACCCGCATCTACAAGGAAACGTCACCCGCCACCTATACTCCAGTGCTAACCGGCGACTATAATGGCGACGGTAATACCGATGTTCTGCTACAAAATGCAAACGGGTCGCTGTATGTGTTGTTTGGAAAAGATGATGGCGTTGCCTATGCCACCACTGCTACTCGCATCTACAAGGAAACGTCACCTGCCACCTATTCGGTAGTAGGGTATTAATCGTTTCATAGATACGCTTCGGTAGTCTGAACAAGAGCCTGGCTATGTTTCATAGCCGGGCTCTTGTCTTTGGCCATTAACTAGCCCGCATTATTCATGAGATACAATCAAAGCCAGGGCATGTGGGGGCGCCAGGTCTTACACAACACCAGAGAGGCCCTGCCGCTAAGGCCCGCGAGCTTTGTAAAATTTTTCTGTGCAGGCAGCAGGCACTGCCAAGGCTCAAACAGACTGTATAGCCGCGGGGTGTTTTTGTACTTAATTTTGCAGGTCTGCCGTGTTGCGACAAGTCCCTGTTCTTTGTTGTGTTTGTCCGGGCGCTCCCACATGCCCTGGCACATAATTAAAATGCTCATGAATAATCCGGGCTAGGTGTAATACTGTTCACTTAATATAGATTTTGTGGTATACTGTTGAAAATTTCAACAGGAGGACCACATATGGCACGAACCGTTGCTGAACTTCCAAGCGGTACTAGAATTACAGATTTCATCAGTCTGGGGGTGGTTACCAAAACTTTTCCGATAACCGCTATTGAATCCGCGCTCAAACAGACCGGCAAGTCAAGCATCCGCCAGAGGGATTTGCCTGCGCATGTAGTTGTATATTACGTTATCGCGCTGGCTTTCTACATGCAGTCATCATACGGTGAAGTGCTGCGGTGCCTCCTGGAAGGAATCAGGTGGATACTGGGACCAGAAGCTAGTATCAGGGTAACCGGCAAGTCGGGGATATCGCAGGCACGTACAAGGTTGGGATGGGAACCGGTAAAGCACCTTCACGATGAAATTGTGCAGCCGATAGCCATCAAATCGACGAAAGGCGCCTGGTATCAGAATTGGCGTTTGGTTAGCGTGGACGGAAGCACGCTGGATATCGCCGACGAAACGTGTAACGAAGAAGCTTTTGGGCGGCCATCTTCCAGCCGTGGCAGTAGTGCATTTCCACAACTGCGGTTCGTATCCCTGGTCGAGAATGGAACACATGTCTTGTTTGGCACCCGCATGGGGGGCTATAAAACCGGGGAGATCATACTTGCCAGGGAAGTGCTGACTTCTCTGCGAAAGGGTATGCTGTGCCTCGCGGATCGAAATTTTTATGGATTTGAATTATGGAAGCAGGCACGTGGTACTGGTGCCGATTTGCTCTGGAGAATTAAGGGGAACATCGTTTTGCCTTGTGAAAAAAGGCTGTATGATGGCTCGTACTTGAGCAGAGTATATGCGTCGCCAAAGGATCAACGTCACAAGGAAAATGGCGTTATCGTTCGAGTTATTGAATATCGACTGGAAGGTGTTGATGGCGCAGAGCCCCGCTATCGTCTGCTCACGACAATTCTTGATCATGCAGTAGCACCAGCTCAGGAATTGGCCGCTCTGTATCATGAACGATGGGAAATAGAGACTGCGCTGGATGAACTTAAAACCCATTTACGCGGTCAAAACATAGTGTTGCGCAGTAAAACCCCGGACTTGGTCCGGCAGGAGTTCTATGGTCTGATTATGGCGCATTTTGCCATTCGTGGTTTGATGCATGAGGCTGCACTTAAGGGAAACGAAGACGTTGATAGATTGTCATTTCTTCATGCTGTTCGTGTAGTCCGACGAAAAATCGCAAGTTTCGTGGCCATTCCCCCCTCGGGAGAAAATAGCATTTCATGAGGCTGTTTTACGGGAGATTCTTGAGGAGCGTGTCGTTTCGAGCCGGTCTCGTCGTAATCCGCGCGGCGTGAAAAGGAAAATGAGCGGCTATCCCCTTCGTCCTAGGGGACGGGTGAAAACCATGCGCTTAAAAGCCGAAAATCATAGTGCGATTATTAAGTGAACAGCATTGGGGTTAGCAAAGAAAACCGGTACGGCAGTGTATGCCTGGGCCTTGATGATCAATCACGCTTATTTTATTGCGCACGGTTGAACCGTTGTGAACTTTCCCCGCTTTTCCAGCCCATAGCGCCGGGATGGGCTCAGTTCTTCGAGTCGCGGTAAAACCAGAAATGATAACTGCCGTAGGGCATGGGCAGGGTGCCGGTAAAGGTGGTCGGATCAGGATACGGCCACTTCCCGGTATTTCCCTGCGGCGTCATGGTGATATTGAAAACAACTTTGTTATAAAACAGCCGAGGGTGAAACGTGAGGTTGATATCGGCAAACAGCACGCCGTTGTCCCGGTTGATCGTTTGATGTATGTCATTGGTCCCTGGGGCAGCCTGAGTTTCAAAGAGGCCTTTTAGATCAGTCAGCCCAAACTGCAGAGAATATCTGCTTCTCCACAGCGCCACATTCGTTGATCCCTGCACGTCATAAATGATGTTCGGATTGCCGTGGACATAGAACAATCTGTTGGTAATATAGCCATGTTCATAGGGCAGGGTGATATAACCTTCCTGGTCTTCCCCGCGGATGTATTCGTTCGCAATGACATAGTGCAGGGTCAGCTGCTGTTTGCCGTCGGGGCCCAGCGATGTCAGGGAAATATCCGCAGACAGCCCTGGCATAATCCTGAGCGTCTGCGGTGGATCTTCCGTTCCCGTCAGTTGAATGGTTTGCGACAGAGGTCCTCTCGTGAAGGCGATCTTAAGCCCGTAAGGGCCTGCGTCAAAGCTCATATCGAACTTGAGCGCATGGGCGCTACCGGTCAGGACAAGCAACGCCGCAGAACTTAACACAAAGGCAAGCATTTTTTTCATGGCAGATTCCTTTTTTTATTGTCAGGTAGAAGGATATTTCGAACTTCGTGCTACTGGCTTATCAGCGCTACGGCCAGAGCACGCAAAACAACTGATCTTAGCCCGCCCCCTATGCTGCAAATCTACCGCCCTGTGCGTATGGCGGGGCGGCTTGTCTGCGGCCGGACAGTTGCAGGGGCGGATTTACTTTGCTGTCAGATAAGCTGCCGCACACACTTCCAAACAACCGCAGCATGTCCCTGCAGTTGTAGATTTCCTGTAAATTTTTTTCGCCAGGCCCGGGTGCTTTGTTATATTCTTAGCCCACCTGAAGCCATCAAATTTCGCAGGATTCAATTGAAAATTAAAAAAATAGTTTTAACCTAGTACGCAACCTGTGGAAATTTCAGATAGCCTCCTGGCGCATGGATTTATCATGTGTTGGCGATGTGCTAGGGCTGCTGGACTGGCATAACCACACATAGCTATATTTCACTATAACACATATGTTCACATATAACAAATACGCCAATTCATAACACACTGGCTTATATATAACATATTCGCATGGCTGCCGCATGTCCGGAGCCAAGATAAAATAAAATTATTTTTTGCACTTTTCCCCTCAACTTGACTGGTTTTTTAAATACGTCATGCACTCACACAAGGGCTGATCTTTTGTCGCGGGCTACGTGTTCATAATAACAGCTTTAAATTTATGCATACGCCTTCATGAGCACAGGGGCCAATGATCCAAAATCTCCCTCGCGCAAGCGTCCTACAGCTTCACGACATTGGCTGCGGCCGGGCCTTTGGCGCCGTCGACGACGTCGAACCTCACCCGGTCCCCTTCGCTTAGGCTTTTAAACCCTTCGGCATTAATTGCTGAATGATGGACAAAAACATCCTTGCCGCCATCCTGAGCGATAAAGCCGAAGCCCTTTGAATCGTTAAACCATTTCACTGTTCCTTCGTTCATCTACTGCTACTCCTTTGTTTGTGGCTCCTTCTGGGAACCTTTTATAATTTGCCAGCCCGTGAAATTTGCAACCGGGTGGCAGGCACAGAACCCTATTTTTTGCAGCAACCGAACCGTTCAGGGGTTATGCTGTGTGGATCAGAAGCGGGTTACTACAAGCAAGTTCTGCACGATTGTTGATAATTTTAACAGGTATTTAAATAAAAGACAGCCGTTTCTTTCAATATTTGTAAAATAAGTTGCGAGTGTTCAACTGGACCCCCCTGAGGGGTAATACTGCGAATTAAGATTTTGTTAGCTTTTTATCCGGCCGCCAAATTTTTATAAGTAAAAAATTTGGTACCTCCCTGGCGGACCTCAACATTTGATTTAGTATCCACAAAAAGGGGTTTGTGAGCAGGTGCTTGCAAACCCCTTTTTTATTGTCCGGCTGCGCGGGCATAGGTGCTGTTGTTTTGTAAGCGCCTCATAAACCGCATCTACACAGCGTGGGGTGAAACCCACCATGTATGGGCATGAATAAATCCGGTGGGTTTCGCTTTGCTGCACCCACCAAAATTGCTGCCGGAAGTTAGGGTAATGCCGTAGGGTGTGATGGTGGTAGGGGCGAATAGTTATTCGCCCTTGCAGGGTTCTGGAACAGGGGAAGGGATGTCCGCCAGGGTTGAAAGGCACATAAAATGCAAAAACACATAGTGTCGGATTCGCTTCGTTTAATCCGACCTACATCAACATCTGTATCGAGTCGGGCTTTAGCGATTATTTTTTAAAGCCCGTGAAAACGCGGGTGCTGTTCAAGGCCGCTCGCGACGCCTTTGAAAAGATCGAGCGGTGGAGCACCAGATAGTGGATGAGAGGGAGGCCGGTTTTAGGCGGTTTTAGGTGTTAGATCTTACGTGTTATGTGTTACGGGTAACGGGGTTCAAAATCGTTGATCGTTAATGTTGTTTTACGAACAATAAACAAAAAAATCCGGCAGGATACTGCCGGATTTTTTTGTCACCCGCGGTTTTGAAATCAGATAAGCCTGACGGCGATGACGCCCTCCACCGCTTTCAGCTTTGCCAGCACATCATCCGTGACCGCGCCATCGATATCGATAATATTGTAGGCAAAATCTTTTTTGCTTTTATTGAGCATGTCGGCAATATTGAGGCCCGCCTGCGCAAGTACTGAGGTGAACTGGCCGATAATATTGGGCACGTTTTTATTGGCGATGGTTATGCGCTGGGCGCTCGTGGGGGGCAAAAAGCATTCGGGGAAATTGACTGAATTTTTAATATTGCCGCTTTCCAGGTAATCGCGCAGCTGGGCAACCGCCATAATCGCGCAGTTATCTTCCGATTCGGGAGTTGATGCGCCGAGATGGGGGATGGGAATTATTTTGTCATTGCCGAGCATGTCATCGGTCGGGAAGTCGGTTACATAGCACTCAACCTTGCCGTTGTTTATTGCTTCCAGCATGTCGGTGCTGTTGACGATTTCGCCGCGCGAAAAGTTCAGTATCCTGACGCCCTTTTTCATGAGCTCGAATTTTTCCTTATTCACCTTTCCGCGGGTGGAGTCATTGAGCGGCACATGAAGGGTTATAAAATCAGACTCTGCAATGAGGCTGTCGATGCTGACAGCTTTTTTTACCGTGCGGGAGAGGCCCCAGGCTGCGTCAATCGACATAAAGGGATCAAAGCCTGATACCTCCATGCCCAGAGCTTCTGCGTCATTGGCCACCATGACGCCGATGGCGCCAAGGCCGATGACCCCCAGCTTTTTGCCTTTTATCTCGGGGCCGTCATAATTTGATTTGCCCTTTTCAATAAGCTTCGGGTCATCCGCGCCCTTACCGGCAAGGCTTTTTGACCAGCAAATACCCTGATATACCCTGCGGGATGCCATCAGGAGGCCCAGCAGCACCAGCTCCTTAACCGCATTTGCATTTGCTCCTGGAGTATTAAAGACCACAATGCCCAGTTCGGAGCATTTGTCGATGGGTATATTGTTGACTCCGGCGCCGGCCCGGGCAATACCCTTCAGTGACTGGGGAAGCTCCATATCATGCATGGCCTGACTTCTGACCAGGATCCCGTCGGGATGTGCAATCTCAGAGGCGCATTCATAGTTTTCATGGGGCAGCAGCGTAAGCCCCTGGGTGGAAATTTTGTTGAGTGTCTGAATCTTGTACATACTGGCGCTCCTTCTTGGGGAAAATTTTTGAAATGATTTTTTAAGAATGATTCCCTTTACCATTATTTTAAGCTTTTTGCCAGACATTCTTAAAAGCAAAGGCCCTCGGGATCAATGTCCTGAAGGCCCTTGCTCTATTAAAAGGAAAGCGGAGGTGTAATTCTTTAGCATCAGCTCATGTCTTTTTGCCCTACCTGTAAACAACTGCAACTCATGCACCGAGATATGCAGTTTCCAAGCAGTACTTTGAAGACCGGGTCGGGCACTATTTATTTTTAATAATATGGCCCAATGCCGCTGCGCTCAAGCCTCGCGCCTTCCTGTCTTCAAGTATAGTGAGGAACCAATGCTTTGCAAGGTATATTGTTCTGAAAGAGGCGCACAGGGGGTATGGGGTAAGGGGTTCGGGTTTATAATTTTTCACTTCGGACCTCTTACCTCTTACCTCTTACCCATAACCTCAAACCTATAACCTCAATCACTCAATCCGAAATTTTCGTGGATAATCATGTCTATGCCCGATCCGCCGCCTGTGCATGCGGCAGGAAAAAGACACAGGCAAGCAGCAGATAGGACAGCGAAATCTCGAGCGGATAGCGGCTCGGGGCATTCCAGGGCAGGTAGATTTCACCGGTTGGCGCTACCGAATGCATGAGCCCGAACAGCGCGAACAGCGCGCAGGCCGCGGCGTACCCGGCTGCTTTGCGGGGCGTTTTATCAATCAGGCAGGCAAGCATGCCGCCCCAGAGAATTGCGGTCAGTATGAAGCCGTTGCTGAGCACCGTGAGCGACTGATACACGGTCCTGAGATGCTGGGGGACCGCATCCGGCGCAGTAAACTGCCCGAGAAATACCATGATGAGATTTGCGATGATCGGAAAAAAAGCAAATGAGACGGCAGGGGAGTGGTTTGCCGGCACTGAGCCATAGGCCTGCTGAACTATTTCAAAGCCGATGAAAATGAAAATTGGGGCAAGCACTGCTTTGGGGATAAGCGCAACGATAGGCGACATAATCCCAGCCGCAGCCCCGATACCGATGAGCAAGCCCGCCGCAAGCGTATAGAGCCAGGTGGCGCCCATTTTTTTGTACGCCGGATGGCCGATATAGGGCGTTGTCTGGGCGACGCCGCCGAAGAATGCTGAAATGATGGTTGACAAAGCTTCGGTAAGCAGAATATCGCGGGCTTTGTACTCGTCGCCTGCCAGCCGTGCGCTTTCCGTATTATTGATGCCGCCGATGATCGTAAGGATTGCAAACGGGATGGCGATGGTCAGATATTTCAGGCTGGCGGGCAGCGCCTGAAGAAAATCAAGGCTGAAAACCGGCAGCGCAGGGGTAATCTCAAAAACCGGTTTCTGAAAATGCGGCAGCATGCCAAGATAGCCCAGCGCGAGGTGCAGGGCCGTGCCCAATACGACGGCAAGCAGCACGCCGGGCAGGCGGCCGGGGAGCTGTAGTTTACCGATCAGGCAGTAAAATATAAGGCCAAGGGCCACCATGCCGGCAAGGGGGGCATTGAAAATTTCAACCAGGGGAAGAAACCCCAGCAGCAGCAGGCCGATGCCGGCCAGCGATCCCATGAGACCTGCGGTCGGTACAATTCGCTGCACCCATCCGCCGAAAAACGAGGTGATGATTTTCACGATTCCTATGATGAACAGCGTTGCCATGCCGATCCGCCAGGCAAGCACTGCGTCGCCCGAGGCCGCGTAGGCAGGCCCGAGCACCGTGAACGCGAGCCCTATGGTTGAGGGCGTATCCAGCCCCAGCGGCATGGCGGTTGCGTCATTGCGGCCGGTTTTTTTGTTCAGCCGAAGCGCAAGCCAGGTGTAGGTCATATCGCCGAACAGCACCCCAAGGGCAGTCCCCGGGATCATTCGCGTAAAAATTATATCGGACGGGAAATTGAAGGTGAAAATGAGGATGGAGCTTAAAAAAACAAGGACGCCGAGATTATCAATGAAAAGGGCAAGAAATGCCGTTGTCTCACCCTGGATGTTTTTGTGGCGCATCAATTTTTTGCCACCGGATCAGGCTGTTTCCTGGTCGATGAGCCTGCGGTAGGCGAAGCTGAGCAGGGCATCACGGTCTTCGGCTTTTATGAAGGTTATTTTGCCGCCAGTGGCGAAATTAAAAAGCCCGACGCCTTCAATTTTTCTGAACCAGGTGAGTTTCACTACCGCGTTTATCGGAATGAGCTTTCCGGGTATGGGAATCTGCAGCATGACGCTTTGCCCGGCCCGCAGTTTTTCATTCAAGAGAAGATACATTGATGCTCCGACACGGCTTATTTCACTGACCATGCATTTTATGCTCACAACATTACCGGCGGTTATGCATTGAGCTTCAAGCCTGAGATCGAAACGTTCAAATTTTCGCTGTGTTGAATATTGATCCATGATCCATGCGCCGCAGCTGTTGTGTCTGATTTTGAGAATATTTCATGTTTGCCGTAGAGTGCTTTGTTCGGAATAAGCCAAAATATTGTAGTTGCGAAATTTTTTTTTTACAAGAATAATAATTTTATGCCAAGCGCCGTGAAACATACCCCGCCGCACGGTTGTTTTTTTCGCACAGCGCCGGTTCACTACTCTATCATGAGCAGCTGACTGTAGGCATAATCAAGGAGCGCCTGCCTTTCCTCGTCCTTGATTTGGGTGATGACGCCCCCTGCGGCTGCATTGAAATTCTTGTCGCCATTTAAAAATTCGAACCACTTTAGTTTGATTATAATATTGATAGGCGCCGGGCGGTTGGGAAATTTGATCTCCAGCATGATATTCTGCCCGGGGCTGAGCGCATCCTGAACCTGAAGATTCATTGCCGCCCCGGCATGGCTTATCGTGCTCACGCAGCAGCGGCTGATTGTGATCTTATTGCCCACAATGGCCCTGGCTTCTATGCCAAGAGGATAGCGGATATATTGCCTTTGATAAACAGTTTCATCCATGTATCGCCCGTTCTTATTTATATCGTTTTATATCAGCCTGGGTGCCGGCGGAAAAATCATTGCGGCTATTTGGTTATATGTTACCTTTTTTTCAGTTTTATACAAATAGAATATTTCGGCGACCAGGGTAATTGCTGCGTTTGTTTCAGTATTTTACCTGCTTGAGAAAAAGGCCGCGGGCAGGTGCGGTCGGGCCTGCAGAGCAGCGGTCGCGTTTTTTTAAAATGCCGGCAAGCTGCCCGGGTTCCAGTTTCCGCCTTCCGACCTGCACCAGCGTTCCGACGATTATGCGCACCATATTGCGCAGAAATGATCCCGCCTCTACCTCCACCAGCACCAGAGACTTGCGCATCTGGCGGAGGTGGATTTTTTTTACTTCCCGCACCGGATTGGCCCCATCCTTGGCGCAGTACTGGAATGAGGTGAAATCATGGACGCCGACAAGATGCCGGGCCGCCTCTTTCATGGCCGTAATATCAAGGGGCTTGTGCAAGTGCCAGGAATAGCGCGTAAAAAATGGCGACGCTGCCGGCGCGTTCCAGATAAAATACCAGTACACGCGGCTGACGGCGCTGAAGCGGGCATTGAAGTCTTCAGCGACGTCCTCTGCACGGCTTGCGACGATGTCGTCCGGGAGCAGGCTGTTGAGCCCCCGCAGCAGGGCAGGAATGTTTAAATCGGAATCCGTCTTAAAATGCGCAACCTGGCCCAGGGCATGCACCCCGGCATCGGTTCTGCCGGAGCCGTGCAGCACCACGGGCTTATTGAAAATTTTAGCAAGGGCGTCCTTGACGGTCGTCTGGACCGTGCGGTCGCGGCTTTGTGTTTGCCATCCGTGATAGTGGGTGCCGTCAAACTGCAGAGTGAGTTTTATTGTCCGCATGTGTCACGCTTCGGTTGCCTAAGGGATATTAAGATTGACATGCCTGCTTAGCGTGTTAATCTATCATAAAAATGCATCTGTACGGAGGAAAATTGTGGAAAAGTTGAAACTGGGAATTCCGAAAGGCAGCCTTGAAAGGGCGACAATCGAACTGTTTAAAAAGTCGGGCTGGAATATACTGACAAGCTCGCGCAGCTACTTTCCGGCCATTGACGATCCGGACCTTATTTGCTCGCTTGCCCGCGCGCAGGAAATGCCGAAGTTTGTTGAAAGCGGCATACTTGATCTGGGCCTGACCGGCAAGGACTGGGTTCTTGAAAATCAGTCCGATGTCGTGGTGGTTGATGATCTTGTGTACTCGAAAGCAACTGCTAAGCCGGCCCGGTGGGTGCTGGTCGTGAAAGACGACTCACCCGTAAAAAAGCTTGAGGACCTGCAGGGAAAGAAGATTTACACGGAGCTCGTAAACTATACCAAACGCTATTTTGCCGAGCGCAAAATCGATGTGGAGGTCGAGTTTTCCTGGGGCGCCACGGAGGGTAAAGTCGTTGAGGGCCTCTGCGAGGCTATCGTCGAGGTGACCGAGACCGGCTCGACCATCAAGGCCCACGGACTAAAGATTATTCATGACCTGATGGAGACCAATACGCAGCTGATCGCCAACAAAGATTCATGGGCCGATCCCTGGAAGCAGGAGAAAATCAAGCAGATAGCCTTGCTCTTGAAAGGCGCTCTGCGTGCAGACGGCATGGTGGGACTTAAAATGAACGTGCCGAAGGAAAAGCTCGACAGCGTTATCGGCGTGCTCCCGAGCCTTACGGCGCCCACGATCGCCAATCTCTATCATAAGGAATGGTTTTCGGTTGAAACGGTTATTTCCGAATCAAATGTGCGGGAGCTTGTGCCCAGGCTTTTGAAGCAGGGCGCCGAAGGCATTATCGAATACTCGCTGAATAAAATCATTTAATTGCGGAGGTCAGAGGTAAGAGGTCAGAGGTAAGAGGTAAGAGGTTATAACCCCGAATCCCGAACCCCGAACCCTTACCATTGCCATGTATGAACTGACCTGGGTTGAGATATCACGAAGCGCGCTTGAAAATAATATCCGCCAGTTCCGGCGGCTTATCGGCCCGAAGACCATCCTGTGCCCCTGCGTCAAGGCCAATGCCTATGGCCACGGCCTGCTTGAAACGGCGAAGATTTTTCTTGCAGCAGGGGCTGACTGGCTGTCGGTCAATGCGCTGTATGAGGCCCGCGCGCTACGGCGCTCAGGCATTACCGCTCCGCTCTACATTCTGGGCTATGTTCCTGCGGATGTCCTCAGCGAGGCGCTTGAACTGGACTGCCGGCTGGTCGTTTTCTCCAAGGACCAGATCCGCGCAATTGCCCGCGCCGCCAAAGCCGCAGGCCGCGCCGCCCGCGTTCATATCAAGGTCGAGACCGGCAGCAACCGCATGGGTGTGCGTCTTGAAGAACTGGTTGACTTTGCCCGCTTTATCCGCAAGCAGAAGCTGGTCGAGATCGAGGGGCTTGCCACGCATTTTGCCAATATCGAAGACACCACCGATCACAGCTTTGCCGAACTGCAGCTGCGGCGTTTCACCGAGGCCTCGGAACTGCTGCAATCGGCAGGCATCAGCGTGCCGATACGGCATTGCGCAAATTCCGCTGCAACAATCCTCTTCCCGCAAACGCATTTTGAAATGGTGCGCCTGGGCATAGCGGGCTATGGCATGTGGCCGTCAAATGAAACCTATGTGTCTTTTGTGAAAGAGCGAAAAAATAATTTCCACCTGGCTCCGGCTTTCACCTGGAAAACGCGCATAGCCCATATCAAAACCGTGCCCGCGGGCGAGTTTGTGGGCTATGGCTGCACCTACAAAACAAGCCATGCAACACGGCTTGCCATATTGCCGGTCGGGTATTATGACGGCTACGACCGCGGCATAACCGGCGGCTATGTGCTGATCCGCGGACAGCGGGCCGCAATCCGCGGCAGAATTTGCATGGATATACTCATGGCCGAAGTTACCGATATTGCCGGCGTGAAAACCGGCGATGAAGCCGTGCTCATCGGCCGCAGCGGAGAAGAGTTTATTTCAGCTGAGCTTTTTGCCCAGTGGGCCGCAACCATCAACTACGAAGTCACCACCCGCGTCAACGACCGCATCCCGCGCATTTTGGCAAACGAATAAAAGCTGAGTCGCAATGTCCCCTGTATGATACACAAGAGCGAAGCCCTGGGATAATACCTATTGCATAATTATAATAAGCAGTCATATATTGAAGAAAATTTGTTTGGATTGGAATTACCATAGCCCCATGATTTCAGTTGTATGAGAGGACACCAACCATGAAAAAAGATCATCTTGAAGTCATACGTGAAGACATGAATCGCAAGTTTGACCTTGTTCTTGAAGGCCATGACGCCATCAGGCAGGAAATTCAGGAAACCCGGCAGGAGTTGAATGAGAAAATAGAAATGAATTCTTTTGCTATAAAGGGTCTGGAAAAAAGGATTGATGGTGTTGAGGATAGACTTGGTAATGTCGAAAATAAACTTGACGCCGTGGCCGCTGATCTTACGGCGCACCGGGCCGATACGGAGTCGCACCGGGGCTACAAGGTCTGCGAGGGAACATAAAAATTGCAGGGTGGTCTGCGCCCACCGGTTGAATCAATAAAGAAGGGGGCTTCGATTTATTCTACGAGGCGCGGCGTCAAACAATAAAATATCCGGGAGACAAACAATGAAGCTGAAAGTCATCATCCACGAGGCTCAAGAGGGCGGCTACTGGGCCGAAGTACCAGCCATCCCAGGGTGTATGACACAGGGTGACTCCATGGAAGAGTTGATTGAAAACCTCCATGACGCAGTTGAAGGATGCCTGAGCATCGACATGCAGAATATCCACCTGGAAAATCACGATACTGTCATGGATCTCGCCGTCTAAAGATGAAGACTCTCAGCGGCAAGCAGATGAGCCGGCTTCTGGAAGCCAGGGGTTGGGCGCTGGCGCGCATTACTGGAAGCCACCATATTATACACAAAGGCAGGTCAAAATATGCGCATTACCGTGCCAGTCCACGGTAATCAAGACCTCAAGCAGGGTTTGCAAAAAGCAATTATGAAATTGGCTGATATCGGTGAAGATGAACTGTAAGACCTCATCCGAGTCCATCGGATGTTTGCAGCTATTTTTCCTTATTTGAATTTAATCTAAAGGAAAGTAAAATTGTATTGAAACAGTAAAGAAGGGGGCTTCGATATTTTTCCGGCAAAACAGCATTTTTGATAATGACGAATTTTAATTGAACGGGCATGTCCATAATGGGGCATGCCTTTTTTGTAGGGGCGCGGTCCTCGCGCCCTTTCGTGGTGCATCGTAGGGGCGTATGGCCATACGCCCTTTCTACGGACTTGACCGGAGCCCATTTTACGGTTGCTAACTGATGGCAAAAGGATTCCGGACGTTGCCGGAATGCCAAAACCAGCAGGATTTTTAAGGTGAAGTGCTGTAAATGAGATGGTCTGGCCGTAAGGACTTTGTCAACTTTTAGCAAAATATGATTGACATAGCAGGTGGAAATTACTAGCGTTTTTATATATTTTTTTAATTGCACCGAGTAACTATTCATCAGAGCTTGGTTTTTATAATTGTTCAGGTTTAATAATGAAAATTTACCTTGATGTCTATTGTTTGAATAGGCCTTTTGATGATCAGACTCAGGATAGGGTGCATCTTGAAACTGAGGCTATTATAATGATCCTTGAACCGTCCCGTTTTCCCCCGTAAAATAAAAAACATTCAATACCTGAAATGTTAGGATTGTAAAAAAGCAAACTAAATGCTAAATGTAACTGCAATTTTATTAATGGGGCAATCTGGGGGGGGCATCCTACAAAGCACACTTTCTTTGACTTTTTTGCTAACCATGTTTTCTCTGCAAAATAAAATACTTTGTGTATTTTGTAGGATGTCCCCAATTGTTCCCCATCGGCATAATAATCCGATGGATGAAGAAGCGGCTACCAAAGAACCCAA
>Ga0118677_10007265_pt1 | contig 15283 bp, 16 predicted proteins | sample AliMusrvi5mmetaG_FD_86154 | JGI IMG/M metagenome (GOLD analysis project Ga0118677, IMG submission 86154)
CAGCGCCTTGAGCCCGAAACCATCCGCGGAATCGGCCGCCACCTCGTTGATCGCCTCGAAGGACGCGTCCAACAATCACAGTTATGGCTTGGAAGGCGCGTGCGGGTGGTCGATGGAAACCCACCCAACGCCCCAAGGGCTGCACACAGGAAGAATACGACGCGCTCCCCGCGAAGATGACTCTGCGTCACATCAAACTCACCGTGTCGGCGCGCGGCCACCGCTCCCAGACCATCGTGTTGGTTACCACGCTGCATGATCCGGCGGCCTATCCCGTCAAGGAACTCGGCGAGTTATATCTTCAACGCTGGAGCGTGGAACTCCACTTCCGCGAAATCAAGATCACTCTTGGCATGGATGTCCTGCGCTGTCAGACTCCAACGATGGTGGAAAAGGAAATCATGATGCACTCCATCTCCTACAACCTGGTCCGCGCCCTGATGCAGGAGGCGGCCATTCGCCATCAAGTCGATCTCACGCGGATCAGCTTCAAAGGCACAGCCGACACCCTTCACCACTGGACCGCGAGCCTGGAGGCAATGAGGGGCAAGCCACGCAAACAACAAGCCCTACTCGATGCCATGTTCGAACTGATCGCCAAAGACCTTGTTCCACTCCGTCCCGGACGAGAGGAGCCTCGCGCGAAAAAACGCAGGCCAAAGAACTATCATCTGCTGACCAAACCACGCCGCGAGATGATTATCCGAGGTCACCGGAACCGTCCCAAATCTGTCTTAAGTTAGCGCCATTCGGGTCAGAGTACACGGATTAACAAGATGGATTGTATTGGGTCAGTCGCATGGTAACATTTTACATGGCTCAGAGTGAAAGGCCGAATTGACATTGAATCACGGGCCGCAGCACTTCTTGAACTTGCGGCCGCTTCCACAAGGGCAAGGTTGATTGCGCCCGACGGAAGGCGTTGCCGCAACCGGATAAGGGAATGGAGCCGGACGTTGCCGTCCTCCCTCTTCCCAATGTTTTTGGCGGGGCTGGGGTCAGTCCTTCGAGTTTACAATAATGTTTGATAGATATCATATCCACATGCCACCTCGTTCACTTCTCAACCTTCTCGCTTTCCGCATCCAGCGCCCGCTCGTGTGCCGCCAGGGAGCGGCGGACCCTACCCGCGAAAACCTGGAAGCCATTCATATATCCTTTCCCAAAAATCGTGTGGATAGAGGATAGAGGATAGAGGATTGAGGGGCGTGGATCGTGGGGCGTGGTCATCGCGACAATCCCGATGACGACCGTCACGGGGATTGTCGCGTCCGCAGTTGAGTGGGTGAGGAATGGATGGGAAAACGCTGCCTTGACATGACCAAGGAATTTGAGAAGATTCCTTGCATGACCCGTTCCACCCTTACCAGCAAGCATCAGACCACGATTCCGAAAGTGATCGTCGAAGCCTTGAAGCTACGGGCTTCGGACCAACTGATTTATGAAATCGAGGGGGACGGGCGGGTTCTGCTAACGGCCAAAACAGGCAGTTTCGCCAGTGTCGCCGCCAGCCTCTCCCGCAAGAAACCGCCAGGTGCCGTCCGCTCGGTTGAGGGGATGAAGGCCGCAGTCAAGAACATGGCCAACAAGCGCTTGTCACGAGCAAAACCATGACCGCCATCGATACCAACGTTCTCATGCGCTATCTGACCCGCGACGATGGCCCTCAGTTTCAACGGGTGCTGCAAATGCTCAACCGGAAGCCATTCATCCCGAAATCCGAAGTTCATGTTTCCATTTGGCTGACCTTGGCGGGCCAACGACATGAAGATCGGCTAAAGCCTTGACTCCGACGCGTGATTGGGGGACCCGGCGTCGGAGTTCAAGCTTCAGCTTGCCCCCGAAGGGAGGTGTCCTGAAGAGCACTATTTCGTGCGCTTCAGACATTGCACATCGATTCGATTTTAATCCGTAAAATCCGTGTAATCCGTGGTGAATCAACTCTGAATTCAGGATCCAATATCGGATTTCGGGTTCATATATCCTTTCCCAAAATCCTGCGGATCGTGGATCGTGGATCGTGGAGCGTGGATTGAAGATTGACGATGATCATTTCATGACCTTCGGCTGGGCTTTGTCCCATTCCTCCTGGCTGACCTGGCGGGTTTCGTGGATAAAAACGAAGACACCCTTTTTGTTGCCGACAATCACGTCGGGCAGTTTGTCGCCATTGAGATCCGCAGCGGTCACCTGGGTGCCCACTCCGCAATCGGCATCTATCAAATATGGGATGAAGTCCACGGTTTTGTCCGGGTTGCGCACGGTTTTGAACCAATAGAGGACTGTGGGGCCGTTCGGATCGACATCCCCCGTAGGGCCGTGCGCCCAGAACCGTTTGCCCGTCACGAAATCCATGATACCGTCGCCATCCATGTCCACGAGATCGAAGGAGTGGGCTTGCGAGAAACACGCGCCGTATTTGTTATCTCCGGGTTTGTTGCCGACGATGGTGTGGGGGGTGAATGAAATTTTGCCGTCGGTTTTCGTTTGTTCATACCAGACGATGCCATAACCATGCGGATTGAGGGTGGTGAGCACGTCGTTGAGACCGTCGTTGTTGAAATCATAGACGAACATCTGCGCCCCGCCCGCAGTGCCGGATCCGGCCGCGAAAGGAAATGGATGGGATGTCCACACCGGGTCGCCATCGAGCGATGCGGGTTTTTCCCACCAGCCGTTTTGTTCGATGAAATCCGCGCGGCCATCGCCGTTGATGTCGCCAAATCCCACTCCGTGGGTGTATTTGTGCCATGTTCCTTTTGGTGAAATCGAATGCCACGTCCACGGTTGTGCCGGATGGCTCCAATCTGCGGTGGCGTAGCCGAGGAATCCGTTGGAATTGCAAACCACATCGGGTTTGCCGTCACCATTGATATCGCCGAAGCGCGGCGATTCGTTATCCAGCGTTCTAACAGCGAGGTGGGCGGTCCAATGCTCCGAACCGTCGGCATTCTTGCGGCCCTGGGGGTTTTCGTACCAATAGGCGTCGGTGCCGGGGAGGCCATAGACGATGATATCGGTCCAACCGTCGCCGTTGAAGTCGTAGGCATACGTCAGGAAATCATCGGAATAATCATTGCTGGTTCCCTTGGCTCCGCCGTAGCCGGGGATGGTGACCTCCGTGCCGTCGGGTTTCCTGATTTTGGTGGTTTTGCCTGCGGGACGGAATTCGTGGCGGATCTTGAAATCGGGACCTTCCCACCAGAAGGGGCCGCCGCAAACGTCCATGATGCCGTCGTGATTGAAGTCGCCGAAATACGCGCCTTCACACCAGAACTCGTCGGTTAGCTGGATTTTCCTGAAGGAGTGCAGGGTTTTCGTTGCGGGTTCTGCGGCGGTGGCACCCAGCATGCCGGCCACCAACGTCATGAATGCCAGATGGAGTTTGGTCATGGCCGAACATTCGCAGCTTTTGGCGCGGAGGTCAATCCCCTGGACCGCAGGTCGCGTGCGGCGTGAGCGGTGCTGGCGGATGCCCACGAGGCGCCCCCCGGCGTGTCGATTGTTATCTGAATATGAACGGGTTAGGATGGCGCTCCGCCGATTGCGCCAGTTGCCACAAGCGCGGTGATGCGGGCTTGCAGGGGTTTGATCCGGCAGATGATCGACCACAACGAAGTGTGAAAATGCCTGCGACACCATGAACAAATGTTACCATGCGACCCTACCGATTTGCGCCAGCCAATCATAGCGCTTCCAGGATCACCGCCGCCGGTGTAGGCTGCGGCGGATTTCACCCGATCCCCGCCATGATTATTTGCCCATGAAACACATATTCTGCATGAAGTGGGGAACCGCCTATGGTCCCAAGGATGTGAACGTGCTCTATGGCATGGTGGCCCGCAACATTTCCGGGGATTTCAAGATGGTTTGCTTCACGGATGACGCCGCCGGCATCCGCCCGGAAGTCACCACCCTGCCGCTGCCACCGCTCGGCTGTGAAATCCCGTCCGACGTGCCCGGCAAATGGCCGAAGGTCGCCCTCTGGAGCAGGAACCTCGATGACCTCCACGGCGTCGCCCTGTTCATCGATCTGGATTCGGTCATTGTCGGCAACATCGATTGTTATTTCGACTACGGCGATCCGGGCGATGTGATCACCGCGCGCAACTGGCTGAACCGCTTGCACAAGACCTGCCAGACCTCGGTGTTCCGGTTTCCGATCGGCGGCCATTCCTATATGTTGGAAAACCTGCAAGCCGATTCCGCCACCATCTCGCGGAAGTATCAATACGAACAAAACTACGTCACCCACAACATCAAGGGCGGCACCAAGTTCTGGCCGGAGTCATGGACCCAACATTTCCGCGTCCATTGCATGGGATCCTGGCTGTCCCGCTACCTGCGCCCGCCCGTCCTGCCAACCGGCGCCAAAATCATCACCTTCCCCGGCATGCCCAAACCCGAAGACGCCGCCATCGGCCGCTGGAACGCCAAATCCGCAATCCGCACCCCGGCCCAACAACTCCACTTGATCTGGCAACACCTGATCCACGGCAGACCCTGGCGCCGCCATGTCTCCCGCTATATCCGCAAAGCCGATTGGGTCGCCCAAAATTGGCGCGAGTGATCGATGAAACCGTCTATCATGCCGGCCAACTTGGGGATTTACCGCCAAGACACCAAGTTCGCCAAGGTGGCTTGGCTAGCGAGCCCAATTAACCCGAAATCCGAAGTTTGGTTCCAAAATTGCGATAGATTGACCACGGATTACACGGATTTTACGGATTGAGATCGAATCAATCCACGACTTCTCAGGGACTCCGATGGGTGGAGAAAACCTCTTCAAATAATCCGTTAAATCCGCGTAATCCGTGGTTTCCAACTCCCTATCAAGATCTCAACTTCGGAGTTCGGGATTAATAAACATGGCGTTAGAAGTCTGCTTGGCGTTTGGCGGGCGATTCGCCGTCTCATCTTGGAGACCGGCAATACTGAGGACCGAAGGTCCGCCCAAAGGTTAGCAAGTTACTTGCCTCGCCACACCCGAGTGCCGGGTTCTGGTCCTCCTTACGCACCGAGCCGTTTGCGGTCGGCTAACAATTCGTTGAGAAAATCGGCCGGGGTGTGATCGGTGGTGGCGATGCGAAAGTCCACGCGCAACGCACCGCAACGGGCGCGGAAGTTATCGATGGCCGCGCCGATCGCCTCACGGTAGGACCGGCGGACCAGCGCCGCGTCGGCCTCCAGGCGCTCGCCGGTTTCCATGTCGATGAAATCCGAAACCCCGTCAAACGGCAGGTCAAGCTCGGCCGGGTCCAACACCTGCACCAGCACCACGTCGTGGCCACGGCGGCGGAAATGTGCCAGCGCACGGAACACCGCATCCGGCGCGTCTAACAAATCTGACAACATCAGCACCAGTCCGCGGCGGGCCATGCCTTCGGCGAGCGATTCCAGGGCCTTGCCGGTGTCGGTGCGGCCGGATGGTTCGTGGGCGGCAAGAGCTTCGAGAAAATTCCTGATATGACGGTTGCCGCCCTTGGCCTGGAGCCAGCGGCGGACCTGGTCGTCATAGACCACCAACCCGACGGAATCCTGCTGGTGATGTGCCAGATAGGCGGTGGCCGCAGCCAACTCGCGCGCAAATGCGAATTTTGTGGTGAGTCCCGAATGGCGGAATGCCATCGACGCCGACGCGTCGAGCACGAGGTGGACGCGCAGGCTGGTTTCCTCCTGGAATTGTTTGATGAAATAGCGTTCGCTGCGCCCGAACAACTTCCAATCGAGGTGGCGCAGGCTGTCGCCCTGGACGTAGTCGCGGTGGTCGCGGAACTCCACGCTCGCGCCCTTCAACACACTCGAATGCCGGCCCGCGCGCCCGCCCTCGGCCGTCCACCGCGAGCCAAGCGCGAGGTGGTCAAGCCGCCGCATCGTCTCGGCTGTTAGGAAATCGCTGAATCCGGGCATGGGGGAGATTGATTATTGATTATTGTGGATGGAATCGAAACGCGGAGGCGCGGAGGTCGCAGAGAGGAACGCGGAGTAAAATACTTCTTTTCCCATGACCCATGACCCATGACCCATGACCAATGACCACTGATTACTGATTACTGATTACTGATTACTGATTACTGATCACCTCCGGCTAACGGACCAGCGCATGAAAGAGAATGTTGACACCGAGGGAAGTGGAATCAGCGGGTTCGTAGCCGACGGCATACGGGGCGGGTGCCTGTTCCCAACCGGCGGAGAGGTCGCGCGGGCAATAGATCACGGCGGTGGCGCCGTTGACATCGGCGGTGTATAATTCCGCGGCGGTGGTGCGTTGTTTGTCGAGTTGGGCGGCGAGCGCCGGGCGGACCTTGACGGTGGCCACTTGATTTGGTTGGTGGAGCAAGGTGGAGGTCGGGGCAACCCGGGCCAGCGGGTGATCGGGCAGGACCCGGGCCATTTCCGCGCGGAAGGCGGTGTCGAAGGTGGAGCGTCCGTCACCGGCTTCCGCGAACAACACGCCGCCCTTCATCAGGAACTGCCGCAGGTTGGTCCGTTCGTTCTCGCCCAGCGCGAAATCCGTGGTTCCTGTGAGATATAACATCGGTGTCTCGAACATCGAGGCATCCGCCAGGGAAACCTCGCGCCACTCGAACGACACCGGTGCGCCGGTGGTTTCGTTGAATTTGCGCAATAGCATCGGCAGGGCGGCGGGACGGGTTTTCCACGGGCCGGCATGGACGATCCAGCCGAGGTGCATGCTGCCCGCCTTGCTGCCGCCGGCATCGGCGAGTTCCACGCTTTTGCCGGCGCTGTGCCCGGCTTCCTGCATGGCCGTCACGTAGGATAACAGATTTGCGCCGAGCCGCTGGGCGTCGGCATCCTCGTAGCCCCAACTGTCGTGACGGTTTTTCTCCCACCCCATGGCGATGTCGAAGCGCGAGATGATGATGGCCGTGCGGTTGTCGATGTCCACACCGTCGAACCACGGATAGTTATCACTTACCACGCCGTCGCGGATCGCCCGCTCGCGGTATTTCACCTGCTTGATCTCATGATAGGAATGGAACATCGGGTGGTCGAGCCGGAGCCGATAGATCGGGTTCTCCGGCAGGATCTGCTGCGCGGCCTCGAGCGCGGATTGATAGAAATCCGGGTGGCCGACGAGCGCGTTGAAGATGACTGTGCCACCGTTGCGCAAGTACTCACGCAAGCGGGCGGCTTCCGCCGGTTCGAGCTTGAACGGCTTGTAACCTGAGCGATAAAGCACCGGATTTTCGCGCGGGTTGGTGGAGATTTCCGCCCAGGTTTTGATGTTGGAGGAAAAGCTCGCGCCCATCTGGCTGCTCATCCATTCCAACAACTTTTTGAGGTCCTGCGGGGTGCGGGCCCAATCTTCCGCATCGTGGGTGCGGATCTTGGTGAGCAGCACCGGCGGGGTCGGCGGGTTTTTCCGTTCCTGGCGTTTTTGCGGAACCACCGGATAGGGCAGGGGCGGCATGCCTTCCGACGACGACACCTGTGCCGGCGGCGGTTTGGGCTTTTCCAAGGGGGGCGGCTCCGGCGGCTTTGGCAACGCGATGGCCAACGCCGGAAGTATCCCACATAAGACGACCGCGAGTGAAGTTTTCATGGCTGAAAATAGTATGCGCCGGATTCCGGAAAACGGAAGCACGGAGATTCAACGGTGCCCGGGACAGAAAAGTTTCACCTGGATGCGGTGGGTCGTGGGGCGTCTTTTAAACTGCCTTTCCAGCTTGACCCTTCCTAGGATCATCAACATATCCGATCCCCGTCAGATCTCCTCCATGATACGGCGCACGGCGGTGGCGGCGGGGAGGGTTTGGTTAGAGACCTGGCGCTCGAAATCGGGGAGGAGTTGTTTGACACGCGGGTTGCGGAAGAATCGGTGGCGGAGTTCCTCTTCGATCATGGCATGCATCCATTCGATCGACTGGTGTTGGCGGCGGGCGGCGAGGGCGCCGGACTCGCGGGTGGCCGTGATGAACGAGGTGATGGTTTCCCACAGGGCGGCGAGGGTGGCGGGATCGAGCGCGGAGCAGGTGGTGCAGCGCGTTTTCCATCCCGGCGTGGCGGGTTGGAGGAAACGCAGAACCCGGTTGTATTCCGCGCTGGCGAGGTTGGCGCGGGTGACGTTGTCGCCGTCCGCCTTGTTCACGGCCAACAGGTCGGCGATTTCGATGACGCCCTTTTTCATGCCCTGGAGTTCGTCGCCGGCACCGGCCAGCATGATGAGCAGGAAAAAATCGACCATCGAGCGCACGGTGATTTCGCTTTGACCGACGCCGACGGTTTCCACCAGGATGACGTCGTAACCGGCGGCTTCGCACAGCAGCAGGGTTTCGCGGCTCTTGCGGCCAACGCCGCCGAGCGATCCGCCGGATGGTGACGGGCGGATGTAGGCGTTGGCATGGTGGGCGAGTTGGCGCATGCGCGTTTTGTCGCCCAGGATGCTGCCGCCGGTGACGCTGCTGCTGGGGTCCACCGCAAGGATGGCGACGCGGTGGCCCATGTTGCAGAGTTGGCAGCCGAGCGATTCGATCACCGTGCTCTTGCCGACGCCCGGCACCCCGGTGACGCCGACCCGGATCGAATTGCCGGAGTGCGGGAGAATCCGGGCTAACAACTCCTGGGCGAGCGCCTCGTGCGCCGGGTGGTTGCTCTCCACCAGCGTGATCGCCCGCGACAGAATGCCGACGTCTGCGGCGAGCACGCCCCGCGCGTAGTCGTCGAGCGTGAGCTTGCGGCGCTTGGCGGGTCTGTAATGAAGTCCGTCCGCAGGACCTGCGGTCACACCGGGCATCACGTGACAGGCGAAATGTGGGTCGTTTTCCGATCCTTCGGGCACCCAGGCAGGCATTGAGGCCGCCGGGACGCGGGATTCGGCAGAAGGCTTCGGGGGTTGCGGGTGGTTATCGCCAGGCACGGCGACCATCAAAGTGGAAAAGTCCGCCAATGGGAATCACGATATCCGAAGAAAATGGCTGATAGCTCGCGGTTCAACCATTGCGCGCAGTCCTCGTCGATGCCGGATCACTCGCGCTATTCCTGAATCCCGTTGTTCCGCTCACCCTGCCGGCTGGATCACGCGATAACCCACGCCCCGGACGTTTTCCAACCAAGAACCGTATTGCCCGAGTTTCTGCCGGAGCCGCTTGACATGGGTGTCGAGTGTGCGGCTGTAGGTGGCGTCGCTGTAACCCCACACGAAGTGATGCAGGTCGTTACGATCCTGAACCTTGCCAAACCGGTCGCAAAGAAACAGCAGCAGTTTGAATTCCGTTGAGGTGAGATCGACCGGTTCGTCGGCAAGATGGAATTTCAACATGTTTCGGTCGAATCGGAACGGCCCCTGAATGAGGTCAACCGGACCAGGCGCGGCGGTCGAACGTTTGAGCACCGCCTGCACCCGCAGAATGAGTTCCTTGGGGCTGAACGGTTTCGTCAGATAGTCGTCGGCACCCGCCCCGAGTCCTTGGATGCGATCCTGGGATTGGGAGCGGGCCGTGAGCATAATGACAGGTGTGTTGACCGTGCGGGAATCTCGCTGCAATTCACGGAACACGGCAAAGCCATCCCGTTTCGGCAACATCAGGTCTAACAGAATTAGATCGGGGCGCACCCGTTTGGCGGCTTCGGTACCCTCCACCCCGTCATAGGCTTTGAATACCTTATAGCCCGCCCGCTGGAGATTGAAACCGATCAAATCCGCGATGTCCTGTTCGTCTTCAACAATCAGAATGTGCTGCATTTCAAATGGCACGCTAGCGGCCGCCTCCGGGCATGTGAATCCATTCGTTGTGAAGATCCCGTCACGACGGATCATGGCCACCGCCGGTGCCGGTGTCATACGAATCTCCAGTTGCCGCCTCGAAAGCGGTCCCATCATTCATTCGAATCCCGTGTGTCAATATCGCCATCAAACGACGCTTCCTGTGTGGAACCTGCTTGTTGTCATCATGGCACTGATCTTCAAGGAATCCTAGCCAATCACCCGCCATCCCGTTCATGCGCATCGACATTGTCACTGACACGTTCTCCCCGGACATCAATGGGGTGGCCATGACTCTCGGACGATTGACCGACGGCATGCGCCAACTCGGCCACATCGTGCATGTGATCCGCGCCGGCCCTACCGACGGTCAACCCGGGCAAAGTGAAGCGATGTCATTGCCTCTTCCCGGTTACTCCGGGATTCGGGTTGGCTTGCCCAGCCCGTTCAAGCTGCGCCGCCGTTGGTCCAAGCGCCGTCCCGATGTGGTGTATGTTGCCACCGAGAGTCCGCTTGGAAGGTCTGCCATCACCGCCGCAGTCTCGCTCGGTTTGCCGGTGATCGCCGGGTTTCACACGAATTTCGACGAATACATGGCAAAATACCGCTTGCGCGGCCTCCAATCGGCTGCTGTCAAATGGTTGCGCCATCTTCATAATCGAGCGGACCTGACTTTGGCACCATCCGCCGAGGTCGTCAAACGCCTCACCGAGGATGGCTTTAACGACGTCAGGTTGTTAGACCGTGGTGTCGATACCGAGTTGTTCCACCCGGCGAAACGCTGCGAGTTGCTGCGTGCCGAATGGGGTGCGTGGTACGGTGTGCCGGTGGTCGCTATCATCGGCCGCGTGGCGGCGGAAAAAAACCTCGACCTCGCCATCGAAGCCCTGCGGCGGATGCGCAAGGCGGTGCCTGACGTGAAGTGTGTGGTGATCGGCGACGGTCCGCTGCGTGAACGAATGCAATCCGCTCACCCGGACATCCGCTTTACCGGAGTACACCAGGGCGAGGCTTTGGCGGCCCATTACGCTTCGGCGGATATCCTGCTATTTCCCAGCGAAACGGAAACCTTCGGCAATGTTGTGTTAGAAGGTTTGGCAAGCGGCCTGATCACCGTGAGTTACGATTATGCGGCGGCGGCCGCCCATGTGCGGCACCGCGAGAATGGCTTGAAGGCCCCGAAAGGCGATGCCGAAGCGTGGCTCGCCGAAGCCGTGCGCGCGGTGGATCTCGACACCCATGGGAAATTGCGCGAAGAAGCCCGCCGCTCAGTTGAAAACCAATCGTGGAACGGGGTGGTCCGCAGTTTCGAGAGTCACCTGGAGACGGCGGTCGCTGCCAAGCGCGGCCACATGACCGCCAGCGGTTTTACCGGCAAATGTAACCGCAAGGGCGGCAAACTCCGCGTCCGGACCGTCTTCATTTCCGATGTTCACCTCGGCTCACCCGACAGCAAGGCGCGCGAAGTGGTGGATTTCCTTAAACATGTGAAATGCGAAAAACTGGTGCTCAACGGCGACATCGTTGACGCCTGGTCGTTGCGCCGCGGTGCCAAGTGGAGCAGCATCCATACCAGGTTCGTCAGGACTGTGCTCAAAATGTCCCAAAAGGATGACGTCGAGGTGATCTATCTCCGCGGCAACCATGACGACGTCCTCGACCGTTTCCTGCCGCTGTCCTTCGGTCCTATCAAATTTGTGAGCGAACACATCCACGAAAGCGTCACCGGCAAGCGCTACCTCGTCGTGCATGGCGATGGTTTCGACAGCGTGTCCTCCCACCATCGCTGGCTGGCCGTTGCGGGATCCATCGGCTATGACCTGCTGCTGGGTTTCAACCGCCTTTACAACCGCTGGCGGTCATGGCGCGGTCATGCCTACTTCTCTCTCAGCCAAAAGATCAAGGCGCGGGTCAAATCGGCGGTGAGTCATATCGACCGCTATGAAACCCAGCTCCAACAGTTAGCCCTGCACCGTCGCTGCGAAGGTATCATCTGCGGCCACATCCACACGCCGGAGGATCGCCAGGTCGGCGATGTGCATTACCTCAACTCCGGTGATTGGGTCGAAAGTCTCAGCGCCATCGTCGAACACCTTGACGGTCGCTTTGAGTTGCTCCGCTACGAGGATTTCCTCGACCGCATCGTCGTTCCCCCCGAACCCGAAAGCGCCCCGGATCCGCAACCTGCCGCCAATCACGGGGAAAAGGACGGACTCCTGCACCTGCCGGTCCCACAGTGCCTCACTTGAGCACCGCGTCGAGGCCCATCGCGGACTTGCGCAGGTGTTTGGGCAAGGCGCGCTGGGCGACCGGCTTGAACAGCCGGTAAAGCAGCCCTAACAGATCCAGCGTGAACAGCCGGTCGATGAGCCGGTAGCCGCGGCGTTTGCGCAGGAACAATGCGATGGTCCAGCGCAACAGGCGGCGTTTGGCATGGAATGGCTCCAGCGAGGTCTTGATCCGGTAGCGTTGCCGCTCGGATCGCGGCCAACGTTCCTTGTATGCCTGCTTCGCCTGCCCGATGGCGAGCAAGAGGTCCGGATCCCACGGCAGGAAATAATACCGCCGCGCCAACGCGATCAGGCGGAAGGTGTCGCGCATGAACTCGATGTCGTCTTCGGGCCAACCGGTCTCGCGTACCAACTTGAGCATGTGCGGGAACAGTCCCAGCGCCGCCTCGCCGGCTCGGATCGCGGTTTCCGGATCTTTGACGAAGTGCCCGAGAATTCGGCGCACGGCGGGGTTGATGAACAGGCAGTCCCAGTAAACGTGCAACAGCGGTGGAATGCGGACCCGGCGGAAAAATAACTTCATGCGAGCGAATTCCTCGATATAATATAACTCCCTGACAGCGGTTTCGGCATGACGCAACAATTCCAGCGCGGATACCGCCTTTTCAGGTCCGGCGAATTCGCTCACCACTTGTTCAACCGTGGCCCCATCCCCGAGTATGCGGATCGCGGCCAGTGTGTTGAGTCGCAACCAGATGTCGCCTCGGCCTTCCTCCAGAAACGCCAACCGACGGAATGCGTGCCACCCGCCGGTCTGGCACCATACCGAAATCCCTATCAGATTATCCACTCCGGCCAACTCGCGGCCCAGCTGCTCGCAGTCCCAACCGATGAATGACGGAAACTCACCGGCACCTTCGTATTCACGCCGTGCCTGCACTTCGAGGATTTTTTGCTGACTGATCCGAAAGAACGCGCGGTTGAGCGGCAGATAGCGGAAATAGTCCGACTCGCCATGTTTCATGGATACCACAAATGCCGGCGAATCGATGCCTTGCAAGGTTTCTTCCAACGTGCGACGGTGCCAGATCAAATCACCGATCCGATGCGCTCCCACAGTCCACGTGCGGAAGATCAGCAAACGCCCGCGGCTTTCCACCAGCGGCAGCAACTCGCGCAAAAAACGGTTGGTCTGCCGCGAATTCTTCAGGTGCAAGCGACTGCGCAACGGATCTCGCACGTCATTGCCATCGCTTTCCCCGATCCGCACGATAATTCCGCGAACTTCCGGGAAACGATCCAACACGTCACTTAGGATATCGCGAAACCACATTTCTAACACTTCCCGCCGCCCGGCGCTGGCGGCAAACACGCCGTCACTCATGGGAATCGCGTCGGTTGTTAGAAATACAGCCATCCCCAACTGGTGAATGATGCGGATCAATGCCGCGAATTCTTCGCGAAACACCACCAACCGGGCATTGATTTCATCTCCATGCCACGGATGCGGCACCAGATGCGCGACATCGTCGAGCGTCAGTGCGTTGAAACCAAGGCGTCGCGCCTCGCTGGCCAGGCGTCTCAGATCTGCGGCGATCCGGTCCCATTGCTCGCGGCGTTCCGGCCCGTCCACAGCGAGGTGTTCGAAGGGGATCTTCGACCAGTTGACGCGTCGCTGCCCGATCCCGCGGAAAAACGGGCCGATCGCGTCAAGGAGATGCCATTGCATGCCGGTCAAGTGGGCTTCAAAGCCGGAACGGCCAGAGGGAATCGGTGATGTCGTCACGCCATGCCGGACGGCGGGACATCGGGTCCTGCAGCGTCCGCAGGGTCTTGCGCCCGCCGGTAGCCAGGAAACTCTCGCAATCGATCGTCACCACCTTGAGTCCCAGATGGTAGGTTCCGTTCAGAGTCACGACGGATGCGTCGCCGAATGATTGCGCCAAATGCTTTTGCAACAGGGCGGCTTCCTTCCTTCCCAGGAAAAGGAAGGCGGGCGTCTCGCCGTGATCGCACTTCGAACGAATGAGATTTGACACGGCATCGCCGTCCCAAATCCTTTCGAATGAAAGTTCGGATGGAACGCTCACGCGGTCCGGATAGAAAAGGTCATGTTCGTTCATATGATTTATGTCTTGGTTTCGATCGTTGAGTCAACAACCCCGTGTCATCACCGCAGCGGCTGGCGCGGACGGCTTGATTTGGAGTCATCCACCCACGGCGACAAGTCGCCACTGGCGCGGACGGATGAGAACCTATCAAATCCCACCGCTTCGGCAAAACCTCGATCGTGACGATGTTGCGACAAGGGCTGCCAAAGACAGGGCGTGGTGTTTAGGCACCACGCCCTCAATCTTTCTGGATTCAGGGACTGGCGGCGGGCTCGAAGCTGAGTTGATAGAACCCGCGCGGAGTGGAACCTCTGGCACGGTCACCGGCCGGATTGTCCTGAACCGGCACATCCGACTCCTGGACACCGGGAATGATGGTGCGGATCAGGGTCCAATTTTCTCGCGGTGTGCTCAAGTCATCCGTCCAATAGATGCGGTAGATACCCACCGGCTTCAGCTCGGAGATGCGCAGGTTCACGTCGGTCGTGCCGGTGGCGGGATTGAACGACAGGCCATCGATGTTCAACTTGAGGCGATCATCCGGGTTCTTCGGGTCGGTGCCGAGGATACGCTCGATTTCGTTGGGTAGGCCGTCGTGATCGTCGTCACCATCCTTGCCTCCAGTCAGGAGGTAGCGGGCGGCAAAAGCATCATATGGATCGGCGACGGTGTCGATCATGATCGATCCATCAACTCCCAATCGGGTGACATTCCATGCCAATCCCGCAGGCAGTGATGGGAGGTGCAGTGCGTCAAAAGCGCCGTCGAACGCCGCCGTTTCAAACAATTGGAATCTGTCACCGGCAGCCAAGGGATCGCCCGTGGCGGTAACGGTAAGTGTTCCGCCGAAGGTCAGCGTGGCAAGGCCATTGATCCGGTCCTGTGTCAGCGTGCTGCCGCTCTTGGTCAGATGCATGGTCGTCTCGCCTATCAGGATTCCCACGGCGACCGTGGGTGCGGGAACCGGCGCGGTCGCGATGTCGGCGGCGTTCCTGACGCAGCGGAAACCGATTGAACCATAGACATTATCGCCTAGCGGAGTGTAGGGATAGCGTTTGGCGCAGCGCGCGTCATCCACGTTGTTCCACCAACTGCCGCCCCGGTTGATCCGGTGATCGCCGGTGGAGGGTCCCGTCGGATCGTAATCCGGCAGGGAACCATAAGCTGCGAAGCGGTCCCAACTCCATTGCCAGACATTGCCGGCCATGTCATAC
>Ga0118677_10009397_pt1 | contig 15282 bp, 12 predicted proteins | sample AliMusrvi5mmetaG_FD_86154 | JGI IMG/M metagenome (GOLD analysis project Ga0118677, IMG submission 86154)
CCATCATGTCGGCTAGAGCCTGCGTGGTCGTCGTTACATAGGGGACAGTTCCGACGCGTCCCAGGTCATTGACGAACTCCGCAAACATGGGCTTGAACGTGATGCCGGCACTGATTACACCAGAAGCCCACGGCGAATGGGTATGGAACACTGCCTTGATTTCAGGCCGCACACGGTAGATGCCAAGGTGCATGTTTACTTCTGATGTAGGCTTGTGGGTGCCGCGAACCTGCTTGCCGGAAACGAGATCCATTCCGCACAGGTCATTGGCACCCATGTCTTCAAGAGTGAACCCGCTGGGTTTCATCCAGATTATGTTACCTTCCCTGGCGCTGATATTCCCGCCAGCTCCGGCGACCAGTCCCGCTCCGGCTATTTTGCGTCCAAACTTTATGAGTTCCTGCTTCACCATGATGTCACAATTCCTTTCGCTTCGTGGCCTTTAGCAAGACGCCCGGCGGCATCTCTGTTCTTCTGAACAACATACTGACGGGGCGCATGGTATGGTCTGTCGGCGAGAGATTCAAGACCGCATTTGGTGCGTCATTTGGTTCATGGGCGACGAGCTTCTTCCTGTGGCACCACGACCGTCTTGTGCTGGCAGAAGAAGCGCGTCACAGCATGCTGTTATTCACCTGATCTGTTGGTTGTGGATCAGCGCTCTAAGCTTTATCCAGAGGGTCCATCAGGTTGAGTTTGTGGAAGGCTGCGGCCCGTTCAACGCAGGTGGGGCACGAACCGCAGGGGCGTGATGCGCCACGGTAGCATGACCAAGTGTGGGCGAAATCAACTCCAAGCTCAGAGCCAATTCCGAGGATTCCGGCTTTTTCCATGCCGGTGAAGGGCGCACGGATTGTGACTGGCTGGCGCCGGTTGTGGGCAAGGACGCGATTCAGATCATCAACAAACTTCCGCGTGCAGTCCCAGTAACCATACGCATCCTGTGCATGCGCGCCGTAGAAGACATGCTTACATTTCTTAGCCTCTGCGTAAGCTGCTGCCATGCTCAGCAGGACCAGATTGCGGTGCGGCACATAGGTGGCAGGTTGTCTTCGGTCGGCCAGAGACAGGTCTGACAGTCTTGGGACAGCAATACTGCTGTCCGTCAGGGCTGAAGCGCCAGCAATCAGTTGCTTCATGAACCGAATGTCGACAATCCGGTGTTCGCGCACACCTGCAGCCCTTGCCTGCCACTTTGCCATTGTGAGCTCGCGAAAATGCTTTTGCCCGTAGTTGAACGACAGGGCGAAGACTGTACGAACTTTCAACCTTCCCGTTACGTAGTGGAGGAGGGATGCCGAGTCCATTCCACCTGAGAGAAGCACAACAGCATTCTTCATTTGCAGCCCTGATTATCCTGTCAAAAGATCCTTCTTTGCCGCTTCCGGACCGAGAAGTCAAGCTGCTCTCTGTGCAGCAAATTACCTCATTCCCACCATCTTATGCATTTGAAGATGCAAACGGACCGGCAGGCGATCCTTCAGTATCCAGTTGGCCAGCTTGGCAGGATCAAGAGTAGGAACAACCGGGCTGAACAGGACAGCATGGCATATGTCGGCTAGTCGGTGTCTTCGGACAAGGCGTCGGGCCCATTCGTAGTCACCGCGATCAACCATGACGAACTTGACCTCGTCATGGCGCCTCAGTCGGCCGACATTGGCCATGTCCATGGCGTTGTTCATGCCGCTTCCTGGTGTCTTGATGTCCACAATTGCCACGGCTTCGGGCGGGATTATCGAAATGTCGCAACTGCCGTTGGTTTCCACCAGAACCGGCTTGAACTCCGCCCGGTGCATGCTTGTCGCAAGGGTGTTAAAGCCAGGCTGGAGCAGTGGTTCGCCACCGGTGATTTCGGCAATCGCGGCTTTGCTGGAGCGGAATGCCCTGACGAGATCCGTAATCCGCATGGGTTTGCCAGGAACGCGCGCTTGAGGTGTGTCGCAGTATACGCAGCTAAGATTGCATCCAGCAAGACGTACAAAGAAACATAGCAGTCCGGCATACGTGGATTCGCCTTGAATGGACACAAAAGTTTCGCAGATCTGAATGGTTCTGGCTGACATTCGTTCAATCGGCTGTTGGACCGACACCCTCAGCCCAGTAAGTAACCCGGTTTCCCGGTGTTTCGGCGACCGTTACCCTGGCAACGGAGTATCTGGGGCAATTGAATATCCTGCTGAGTGCCTCGTACAAGTATTTGGCAATATTTTCAGATGTCGGATTATCCTGTGCAAACGCCGGCAACTTGTTCAATTCTGCGTGATCAAGCTCATCAAGGGCCTGTTTGACACAGCCCTTGACTTCACGGAAGTCGACAAGGATCCCGAGAGCATCCAGCTCAGCTCCACGGATGTAGATGGTTGTGTCCCAATTGTGGCCGTGCAGCCTGGAGCAGGAGCCATTATATCCTACCAGGTGATGCGCCGCTGAAAAATGGGTCTTTATGCTTATCTCATACACAGATCATGATCCTCCTGGGCTTTCCGCCGTCGCGGGTGGAATTCACATTGCGGACAGCTCGTAACATTTCAGGATAGTGTCGAACTCGCAATGTTTCAGATATGTCGAAATAGCCTTGTCATATGATGCAGTGTGGGTAAATGCCTTGCATGCCAGCTTGAATCTTGTGGCAAGTGAAAGACAACCGGCCGATTTCTTCATTTCGGAGATGACCCTGCGATAGTCGCGCGGATCTGTCACGGATGCAACCCGAATGAAGTTCTTTGCTGAAGCGCGCACCATACAGGGACCGCCAATATCAATATTTCCGCGAGCCATCTCAGGGGTTACATCGGATCTGGCCACGGTCTGTTTGAACGGATACAGATTCACAACAACCATGTCAACCGCTACCGCGCCTGTTCGATGGAGATCTTGCACATGGGCGTCGTTGTATGTTTCGCTCAGGAGACCTAGATAGATTTTGAAGTCAAGAGTCTTCACAAGCCCGCCCTGCATTTCCGGCTGTCCGGTATATTCGGACACCTGCATCAGATTCTTTGCCGCTCTGTCGCCAAGAATATCCTTGATGGCCTTGTGGGTGCCGCCAGTCGAGAAGATTCTCACATCAGGGTTGATCTTCACCAGTGATGGGATGAGCTTGTCCAAGCCCGCTTTGTCCGAGACGCTTGCCAGTACATTGCGGATCTTAACGGAATCGTCTATTCTTTCGACAGTGTTCAACATGGCCGAGCCCTCCGAGGTTGTTCCAGATCAAACAAATGCAGCGCATCTCCAGATAACTTCTCGAAAAGAAGACTGTTTTCAAGATACCAGAGATCAGCCTGCGGCCAAAGCAGAAAAAGCACGATTGACGGTCACGTCAGCCGGCACTACGATTGCCCGGTTGTGATCACACTTTCCATAGAACAGTCTTCTGCGCAGGGAAGCATAGCCCTGCTCAGGGGGGAAAAAATCCTGTCCGAGCGGAGTTGGGAGGCTACGTGGCGTCAGACTCAGCAACTGTTTGCTCTGCTCCCGGAGATGCTGAGTGAAGCGCTGGTGCAACCGACAGACATCGATGTGTTTGCGGCGGGGCTTGGCCCCGGTTCATTCGCTGGCTGCCGGGTGGCGGTGGCTGCGGCATGCGCATTTGCGGTCCCGGACGGCAGGATAGTGTTCGGAATCAGCAGCGGGGAAGCCCTTGCGTATGACATATTTACTGAAACGACCGCGGCGGCGGTGGTGGTAGTGGGTGATGCGCGGAGGCAACATGTGTGGCAAGGCCAGTTTGCCCGTGGCGAGCTTTGGCCCATCATGACAAAGCCATGGGCCTTGCATCCCATGGATCGACTTGCGGAAATGCTTCCGGAAGACGCGGTGATTGTGAGTCCGGATTGGGATCGACTTGGAGGCCAACTCAAACAGGATTGTCCGCACGGGGCTACGCTTCTCGAAGCGAGACGTTTGCCCATTGCCGGCACGTTGGGGCTGTTAGCGTACAGAAAGGTTAGAAGCGGCCAGCTTTCTGAATCTCTTTCTCCTATCTACCTTCACCCGGCGATACGTCCGGATTGGAAAGGTGGGAAGTAATCAGTCATGCATACGGAGATCAATATTTTGGCGGATAGATCAATCCGAATAGGTAGATTCCTATTGCGTATCGGCTCTCCACAAGTCGTGTCGATTGTTATGCAGGGATGAAATGATGGCCGACCAGCGATCAATAAAGATTCTTCCCATCGAAGTAGCCAACATGATCGCTGCAGGCGAAGTGGTGGATCGGCCATGCTCTGTCTTGAAGGAGTTGATGGAGAACTCCTTGGACGCTGGCGCGACGCGGGTTGATGTTGAAGTTGTCTGCGGTGGACGGAAGCTGGTGGCTGTGTCGGACAATGGGTCAGGTATGAACCGCGATGATGCCCTCCTTTCGATTGAGCGGCACGCCACGAGCAAGATACGGGATGTGCATGACATAGAGAAGATAGACACGCTGGGATTCAGGGGTGAGGCACTCGCAGCAGTGGCCTCAGTGTCTCGATTCAGGATCGTGACATGCAGGCATGGCGAGATCGTTGGGACCGAGTTGTTGATATCGGGTGGCAAGCTTCAGGACGTTCGCGACGCAGGAGTGCCGGCCGGCACGAGAGTGGAGGTGCGGGATCTCTTTTTTAACGTGCCGGCTCGCCGTAAATTTCTGAGATCAGAACAGACGGAGATTGCGCACATCAGGCAGATGTTCATTACCCAGGCCCTGGCGCACCCGTCGGCGGGAATGAGCCTTAAAGTAGACGGCAGGGCGTTGTATCATCTGGCCGGCAATGCTGCTCTTTCAGACCGTATCCGTGAGCTGTTTAGTTCCGAGCTTCTCGAGAAACTCAGGCCGGTCGATTACGAAAAGTACGGCGTGCACTTGTCAGGTCACGTCAGCGTCCCAGTCATGAACCGTTCCGACAGAAATGAGCAGTTCATCTTCATCAATGGGAGACCAACGGCAGGCGCGGTATTGAATTTCGCGATCAATGAAGGGTATCACTCGCTTCTTCCAGGCAACCGGTTTGCGTCGGTGTTTCTTCATGTCCGGATGGATCCATCCCTTGTTGATGTAAATGTTCATCCAACAAAGAAGGAAGTCAGATTCAAGCGTTCCGACCAAATCCGGGACGCCATTGTTGAAGCGATCAGGAAAGCGCTTTCTGTTGAGGGAGTCGCCGCCGCCAAGACGGCTCTGGATGCAGCGAGCCAGGATTTGCCTGGAGGTATACCAGCGCAAGCAAGGGAAGTGCGTCTGGCTATTGTCGATCTGCCGCCGACACGGTCCTTTCAGTATCCACGAATGCCCATTATTCCTGACGGAGGCGGTTCTGGCACAGGAACCAGAGGCCCTGCGGTTCAGCCGGAAACAACGACTGGGCAAGCGCCAGCGATCGCATCGAGTCAGGCGCCGTGGTCATGGTGCAGGGTGCTCGCCCAGATTGGCGGTCTCTACGTGTTGCTGGAGACGGAGGATGGGTTTGTTGTGATGGACCCGCATGCTGCGCACGAAAGGGTGCTTTTCGAGCGGTTCATGTCCGATTTTGCCAAGGGAGTCGTTGAAAGTCAGGGCCTGTTGATGCCTGAAACCGTGGAGCTTCGGCCGACAGACGGACTGAGGGTTAGAAAACACCTTGAAGTGCTGCGCAAACTTGGATTCGGGATATCGGAGTTTGGCGGGGAGGCGTTTGTGGTTGACGCGCTGCCAGCCATCTTCCCCGCAGTATCGGCGCAGATGCTTATTGTTGAAATTGCAACAGCATTGGAACAAGCAGGCGCACGAGGTGGCTCGTCATCGTGGAAAGAGGAAGCAATAATTCAGGCTGCGTGTAAAACAGCCGTAAAGGCAAGGGATCGTATGACCCTTCAGGAGATCGAACAACTGGTCATTGATCTCGCGCGCACGGAGATGCCCTACACTTGTCCTCATGGCAGGCCGACCCTGATCTTCTCTTCTTTTTCAGACCTGAACCGCAAGTTCGGACGCGGCAGTTCTTGATGAACGCTTGCGACCATCATGTGGACCGGATTGTGCACAGTTCCTATCACCGGCCTTTCCACAGCGCAATTAGGAGCGATGAATGGGACAAGAGGATGTCAGGGTTGTAGTTGCCCGTGGAGACGATGCGACGAGCGGCTACCTTTTTCAACGACCTGAGAACATTCTGGTTGCAAACCGACCCGCCGAAGTCCTTTCAGTGCTGCGAGAGATTCAAAGGGCGGTTGACAAAGGCATGTGCGCCGCCGGCTTTCTGACGTATGAAGCCAGTAGTGGTATTGATGCGGCAATGAGGACCCATTCGGGTTATGACTTGCCAATGCCACTTGCATGGTTCGGCATCTTTCGAAGTGCAGACGAGTTCCGCATTCCGGCCGACAGCAAGGTTAGTGCATTCCTTGTCGGAGAGTGGAAGCCATCCATTTCGGCTGCACAGCACGCGGATGCGGTGGGGCGGATCAAGAGGTATCTCAAGAGCGGTGACACGTACCAGGTCAACTTCACCTTCAGATTGCGAGCATCTTTTCAGGGAGACCCCTGGGGTCTGTTCTGCCGAATCCAACGGAATCAGCGTTCACGATATGCCTCCTTCATAGAAACAGACCGGTTTGCAATCTGTTCGGTATCTCCCGAGCTTTTCTTTTCTCTGGATGGCGACACTCTTTCATCGAAGCCGATGAAAGGAACGTCTAAGCGCGGCCTTACATCAGTACTTGATCGGGAGCTGAAGGATCGCCTTCGATCGTCCGCAAAAGAGATGGCGGAGAACGTCATGATTGTGGATATGGTTCGAAACGATATGGGCAGAATAGCCTCGCCCGGTACGGTGATGGCGTCACATCTGTTTGAAATCGAACAGTACCAGACCGTTCTTCAGATGGTCTCTACCGTGAGCTGCAAGACATCATATGGGCTGCCGGAAATAATGCGCGCATTGTTCCCGTGTGCGTCCATTACCGGAGCTCCAAAAATCAGGACCATGCAAATCATACGCGACTTGGAACATGAGCCGCGCGGCATTTACACTGGCTGCATAGGGTATGTGCTGCCAGGCCGGCGGGCCCAATTCAACGTGGCTATCCGGACGGTTCTGGTGGACAAGCAGGCCGGCACTGTAGAGTACGGGGTGGGCGGCGGCGTTGTGTGGGACTCGAATCCGGTGCGTGAATATCAGGAGTGTGCGGTCAAGTCAGATGTCCTCACTGCACAGAGACCACAATTCGATCTACTGGAGACGATGTTGCTGGAAAAGGAAGGCGGGTATTTCTTGTTTGAAGAACACATGAACCGACTCGCAGATTCTGCGATGTATTTCAACTTCTCCATTGATCTTGGCGCGATCAGAAAGCGACTAGCAGCAAAGGGTGCGGAGATGGCGGGCACGCTATCCAAAATCCGCTTGCTTGTGACGGAGAATGGTGAAATCACCCTCACAGCGGCACCTTTGGACATGCCGGCCTTGATCAAACCGTGGCGTTTGGCTCTGGCGAAAGAACCGGTGGATCGAGAGAGTCCGTATCTCTACCACAAGACTACCAACAGAATTGCTTATGACCTGGCAAGAGAGTCGCGACCCGGCTATGACGACGTGCTGATGAAGAATTCACACGATGAGATCACAGAAAGCACGATCGCTAATGTCGTGATCGCGAAGAACGGCAGACGTTTTACGCCGCCGGTAAGTTGCGGCCTTCTTCCCGGCGTATTCAGGAACTGGCTCATCAGTAATGGTGAGCTCGTGGAAAAGATCTTGACCATGGCAGACCTGTGTGATGCCGACAGCGTGTTTCTGATAAATTCCGTTCGCAAATGGATGCCGGCGCAACTGGATATATAATCAGTAAAGACGACTTGTAGCGGCCGTGGTGAACAGTCGTTTGTGCCGCCAGTTCCAAATCGCGAGAGTGCGAGTTGCGCACATTGGCCAGCAAAAACTCTTGTCATGCGCCGGATTCTCATGCAAAGCTTCACCACGGTCGAGAAGAATGTCTTTGCGGAGGGGAAGAAGTCGTGATCGTATTCAGGAACAGGATACTTATCGTCGGTTATGGTGCGGTTGCCCAGTGCACTTTGCCAATTCTTATCAAGCACATCAGGGTGCCGCTCAAGAATATAACCGTAATGGATTTTGAAGACCGTTCCGCCGCCCTGAAGAAGTGGACCGACCGCGGAGTCCGGTCTGTACGCGACCGCGTCACAAGGGGAAATATCGGCGCCCTGCTGGGCAAGTACGTGTCAGCAGGAGATCTGCTTGTGGATCTGGCCTGGAATATCGGCTGCTGCGATATTCTTCAGTGGTGCCACGACCATGGGGTCCTATACATCAACACCTCAGTTGAGCTTTGGGATCCGTACGCGGACGCGGGGCGCAAGCATCCGACCGAGCGCACTCTCTACTGGCGCCACATGCGCATACGTGAAATGACCGCAAGGTGGTCCAAGGATGGAGCCACAGCGGTTCTGGAGCACGGTGCCAACCCCGGATTGATTTCTCATTTCGCAAAGCAGGGCCTTCTTGACATAGCTTCAAGGATTCTGGCGGATGGCAAGGCAAAGTGGAAGAAGGCTGCAAGCATTCAGAAGGCGGTCGAGGGGAAGGTATTCAACGAACTCTCAATGATGTTGGGTGTGAAAGTTATTCACGTAAGTGAGCGTGATACCCAGATATCAGATAGACCCAAGCAGGTCGACGAGTTTGTCAACACATGGAGTATCGAGGGTTTCAGAGAAGAAGGCACTACGACTGCCGAAATGGGATGGGGCACGCACGAGAAAGAGCTTCCTCGCCTCGCCTACCTGCACAAGGCTGGGCCGCGCAATCAGATATGCCTGGCTCGCATGGGAATGAACACCTGGGTCAGGACATGGGTGCCGGACTACTGCATTAATGGCATGGTTGTGCGACACGGTGAGGCTTTTACGATGTCGGACTACCTGACGGTGTGGAGAAGAGGCAAGCCGGTGTATCGTCCGACAGTTCACTACGCCTATTGTCCGTGTGACGCGGCAATTGCCTCGCTTAACGAATTGCGTGGCAATGATTTTCGCCTCCCAGGGAAACAACGCATTATGAGCGACGAGATTACGGGTGGATCAGATATTCTGGGCGCGCTGCTTATGGGCCATGGGCTCAACTCGTGGTGGACCGGGAGCGACCTCAGCATCGAGGAGTCACGCCGGTTGGTGCCTCACCAGAACGCAACCACTACGCAGGTGGCCATTTCCGTTGTTGGTGCCTCAATGTGGATGATAGCTAATCCTGACAAAGGGGTTTGCGTTCCTGACGACCTGCCGCATGATTTTGTGCTCACGATCGCAAAACCCTATCTCGGTAAGTTCATCTCAAGACAATCGGATTGGACGCCTCTGGAGCACAATGTCAACGAGTTCGAAGGTTTCAACAAGGCGATGCTGGATCGTCGTGATCCTTGGCAATTCAAGAACTTCCTGATCACGGATGGAGATTGAAATGATTACGAGCAATGCACTCAAGAAACTTGCCAGAGACCATGGGACCCCGCTGTTCGTCGTCGATCATGCCCAGCTTCGCCGGAACTACGAAGAGTTCAGGCGGTATCTTCCCCGTGTTCAGGCGTATTTCGCCGTGAAGGCCAACTCGGATGCATCCATTGTGAGGACATTGTACAAGGCGGGTGCGAGCTTTGATGTCGCATCGATGCCGGAGTTCAGGATTGTGTACGAGAACATAAAGGATATGCCTGGCAAGCAGCGGCAGGACTGGATTTGGGACAAGATAGTCTACGCCAACCCGATCAAGGCCACGGAGACGCTTCAGGAGCTGAATCAGTACAAGCCACTCGTTACCTACGACAATTCGGAAGAGATCAGGAAGATCAAGAAGCACGCTCCGCAAGCCGGGCTGGCATTGCGGCTCAAGGTTCCAAACACCGGAGCCATGGTGGAATTGTCATCGAAGTTTGGTGCTGCCCCTGGCGAAGCTGTGGATCTGATTCTCGAGGCCGACAAAGCAGGCCTGGTTGTTGAGGGCTTGAGTTTTCACGTTGGCAGTCAGACGACAAATTTCGAGAACTACGTTCAAGCAATCAATCTGGCCGCCAATGTGTTCAGGGAAGCCAGAGATCGTGGTTACATGAAGATGAACCTGCTTGATATAGGCGGTGGATTCCCAGCTCCGTATGATGACTGCGTTAGACCCTTTCGCGAGCTGGCAAGAATCATCAACCGCGAAATAGACCGGTTGTTTCCAAAAGATATCCAGATTCTGGCAGAGCCCGGCCGGTTCATGGTTGCAACGGCAGCAACGGCAATTTCGAAGATCATCGGGAAAGCAGTGCGCGACGGCAAACTCTGTTACTACATTGATGACGGCGTCTACCACACATTCTCTGGTGTGATCTTTGATCATTGTCACTACCACCTGAAGGCATTCAAGAAGGGACCGACGCAAATCTGTTCAGTCTTCGGACCGACGTGCGATGCACTTGATGTGGTGTCTATGGCCGAAGATCTGCCCGCCGACCTCGAGTTGGGTGACCTGCTCTACAGCGAATACATAGGCGCCTACAGCCACGCCTCTTCAACGTTCTTCAACGGGTTCCCTCCGGCCAAAGTGGTACATGTCAACGTTTGAGTGGATTTGGGTCAAGAAACGTTGTGATGCAAGAGTGAGCCAGGTGGCAGGCGCGGAGCGACGAGCAGTTTCTTATATGGTGGTCGGCCTGCCAGCGAATACATCGCAAACCTCCTGCCTTGTGTGAGCCTTCAAGATTAGCTGGCTGGTGGGGTCTGAAACCACTCTCCCGATCGCTCCAAGGAACTGAATGTAACGATGGAGTTCTTCCCTTGGCGCAAGGGTCAGGATGAAGAGAGCGGACGGTCTTCCGTCAATAGATCCAAACTCCAGCCCCCCGCGCTTGATGCCTATTGCGCACACCATACTTGATACAGCCGGAGTGATCGCATGGGGAATGGCCACACCGTCCTGGGTTCCAGTTGTCATCTTGGCTTCTCGGTCAAGGACGGCTTTGCGAGCCTCCCTGAAATCTTTGATATGCCCGTTTTCTTCCAAGAGATGAAGTAGTTCGTCTATCACCTCAGCCTTGGTGGTTGCAGCTAACTCCATATTGACCTGTTCGGGACGAATGAATTCCGCGAGTGAATAGGAGTTCTGAGCCGTGTTTGGAGGTGGGCTGACCACCGGCTGCAGGTCGGTAGGCTGCTGTCTGGCCACAGGCTCCTGGAGACCACCACCACTCAAAACAGTCTTGACCTCTGAAGGCGTTCGACAAGCGAGCAGAAGTGTGCGCATCTTTTCGTCAAGAACATGCCCGATTGTTGCGACTAATTGCATGTATGGTGCCACAGCGTTATCGGGCGAAAGCACCAATATGATGATCTTTGTGAGCTCGCCGTCCAGAGATGCAAAATCAACTCCCTCCCTCTTAAGCCCCATTGCACACACAAGCTTGTCCACGCCATCTGTCTTGCCGTGTGGAATCGCGATGCCGTGCTGCATTCCTGTGGACATTACTTCTTCCCTGTTCCAGATCGAACGTTTTGCTTCCGCTATATCCCGTACAGGAGTGTTGGCTGCAAGGACATCAAGCAGTTCTTCGATCGCCTCCTGCTTCGTTCTGGCCGAGAGATTTACCTTTATGGCGGCGGTGTCAAGGTAGTCGGCCAGACTCAGCTTCCACGGCCCGATTGTTTCCAAGTCCTGCAATTGGCAGAAGAGCGCCTTCTCGTTGACAGTCTGGCGCAGATCGGTAATGAGTTTCTCAAGCTCTGCCACGGCTTCGCATATTCCGGCGTTGGCAAGAGGGACTTCACTTTCTGAGCAATCGAGGAGGATGTTCTTGCCAGCACGTTGAATTCCCATCGCCATATCGTCCTTCCGTACCAGATAAGTTCCCGTGTCCAAGTCGAGCAGATGGGCTGAGAATCCTTCTGCTTCAAACACCGACAGGAGTCTGGTTTCCGCCATTTCTGCTGTTTGAGACGAGGGAAATGCGAACTCCAGTTTGCGTTCACCGGCTCTTCCGGTGGACCGGCGCGTGCCGCTGGCGTTGGATCCGATGGCAAAGCTGGCGAAAACAGCGCCCGCGACCGCTGTGGCGGCGATCATCACCAGCAACGCCGCGGCCATTCCCGTCGGCAGAATACCATTGACGATGCCAATTCCGAGCAAGAGCAGAGCAACTTCGCCGCGGGGGATCATTCCTGCACCGATTCTTGCCGCTCCGATGATGGTGAAGCCGAGAGGGATCGCCAGCAGGCCGGTCGCGGCCAAACGCGTCACGACTACTGCCGTCGCAAAGATGAGACCGCACACTAAGACACTGGGCCCGGCAAGGCTTCTTGGATCTATCATCATTCCGATCGTGCAGAAGAGAATCGGTACAAGGATGCCGTAGAGCGAAAGAGACCTTGACCGAAGAACATGACCGACGTTGCTCTTTGACAAGGCGACTCCCGCGACATATGCACCGAGAACGGAGGCGAGTCCAGCGCATTCAAGCAATCCCGCAGCCGCAAGCGTTAGACCCAGAAGAACCAATGCCACGGTGGAGCGATCGTCGGAGACCTTATGGAAGTTCGCGCTCCTACCGGAAACCCAGAAAGCCGCAAGGAGAAGCAGCAGCCATATCGCAACTACACCTGGCGATCCGTAGAGCGCTTGTGACGTGTAGGGTCGAATACCGTGAGACGGGAAGAGCGATCCGACTGATCCAAGCACAATTGCGAACAGGACAATCGAAAGGATGCTGTCGCTTGCCGCGCAGGCAAAATAAGTCGCAGCCTCGGGCGAATCAAGCCTTCGCTTTCTTGAAAAGGCTCTGACCGCTATCCCAGCCGATGTTGCGGTCCCAACCAGACCGAAAAGCAAGCACTCAGGGTTCATGAAAGTAGAGTCGTTGCCTATAAACTTCATTAGCTTGATTCCGATGAGATCGCCAAGCACGAAAGAGATGGTGATGCCAGCGGCGGCAAGAAGGCATCCGCGCGCGCAGTTGCGACGCAATAGGGTGACGTCAGTTTCGAGACCGTGGACAAAGAGAAAGATCATGGCTGCTACGGTGCTGAATGCGAACAGTTCGGGTGAAACAGCACCTGATGGACTTGCAGGGAAGATGCCCAGAGGGAAGCCGTAAACGTGTACACTGCCAAGGAATGAAGGCCCCACCACCATCCCGGCTAGAACTCCACCGAGAGCGCGTGGCAGTCGCAAGCGACCGAAAATCGAATAGCCAGCCATTGCAGCAAGAATCACGACGCCAAACTGCACAGCGACCATATTCATGGAGTCACCCTGTCCAAGCGACACTAAGAAAAAGACGTGAACGGTGGCGAATGTACGACGTAGAAGAATGAGATGCAATAGCATATCTCGACATGGCATATCTCGGGGCGCATTCGAGTCTCAAGAGTCCGCCGCAACCGTCTGGAATCAGGGCAGTTTCAACACAGCACATCTCTGTGTCCCATTGAACGAGTATCGTCAGGAAATCCTGTTTGCCAAGGGGGTGGATTCTGTTACTATTCCGAGCACTAGAGATGTCTCATGGCCATCCGAGTGTCACCAATGAAGCGTAAACAGATACAAAAGACAATAATCGAAAGTGAACGTATTGTTGCGAGCTTGAAGCGACATGCGGGACGCATCCTGACTATAGGGGAAGAACTCATAGCCTGCCTGAGAAGTGGCCGGACAATTCTGACGGCAGGAAACGGTGGAAGCGCTGCGGAAGCGCTCCACATGGCCGAAGAGCTGACGGGAAGATACAGGAGCGACAGGCGTCCACTCTCCGCGCTGTGTCTTGCCGCAGATGCCACGGCCCTCACATGCATCGGCAACGATTTTGGATTTGCCCAGGTTTTCGTGCGACAACTTGAAGCTCTCGGAAGACCGGGCGATGTGGTGGTGTTCTTTTCGACGAGCGGCAAGTCAGAGAATCTGGTGAAGGCGCTGTCGTTGGCGAGGAAGCGTGGTTTGAAGACGGTGTGCCTTCTGGGCCGGGGCGGCGGCAGGATGGCTGGTAGGGGCGATCATGAAATCATCGTGGCTTCGCAGTCAACCGGGCGAATTCAGGAGGCCCACCAGGTGGTCATGCATCTGCTGCTCGAGATCATCGAGGAAGGTTTTGGGCTCAAGGACTGATCCAAGGCCGACAGAGGGAGCGAGATGAAAAATGTGCTGATATTGTTGGTTGTTGCGGTGGCTGTTGTTTCAAGTCCGCGACTGTTGCTGGCGCAGTACGCGATGGATATGACGCTGGACAATCCATCGTACCTCCAGTTCGAAGCGATGGAAGCGCGAGTTGTGGTCCGGAATGATACAGATCGTCTGCTTCTTATTGGTGGTCTGCGCGAGACTGCAGTCGTTGAATTCAGTATTAGACGAAACAATCAAGCAGTTCAGCGCAGGCGCCCTGGTATGCTTGTGGAGAACGTGCTGATTATGCCAGGCCAGACCAGGGAGCTCAAGGTGGATCTCGGACGTTACTACGACGTCCAGCAGTTTGGGTTGTATGAGATCACCGCATCGCTTGTAGCAGACGGCGTGAGATTGTTTTCGTCACCGAGGGTTGTGGATGTAGTGCCTGGTCTGGAGCTCAGTAGCGTTGTGCGAGCCGTTCCGAACCATCCGTCCAGAATGAGACGATACACTCTCCGGTACTGGAGCCGAAACGACCGGGAGATGCTGTTCCTTTGTGTGGTCGACGAGAAGGAAGGTGTTAACTACGGGGTTCATGTACTTGGTCCCGTCGTCCGGGTTGTCCTGCCGGAGATGTCGTTTGATCAATTGGGAAATGTGAAGGTGAAGCACCAGTCTGACAACGGAGTGTTTGCCTACACGACGCTCAAGTCCACAGTTGATGGTGTGGTGCTGGTGCGGCAACAGATCGAGAATGATGACATCAAGGCGCCAGGTGGCCGCAGGCTCGTCGACTGATGGATACGAACTCATTGACCTGCCTGCGATGACGTGATACGTTCAGCAAATTCCTGATGCGCACCCGTGGTGAAATGGCATACACGCAAGGTTCAGGTCCTTGTGGCCGCAAGGCCGTGGAGGTTCAACTCCTCTCGGGTGCACCATGTCATAGGAAGACTGATTCGCAGATCTGCCAGAGCGTTTTCGACGTCCTGTCGTCCCACGGCCATCCTTGATCGTCACCTCTATTCTGCTTTTGTTTTTTCCGCGGCACAAGGAAATGCTTGCGCACTTGAGCCAGAGAGTGTCACTCTGCCGCATCGGTCTTTGTGTTGCCATGCCACGGGCGTGAGTAGCAGCGGGGAGTGCCGATGGTAGCTGCTGTGAAACGTTC
>Ga0118677_10009398_pt1 | contig 15281 bp, 12 predicted proteins | sample AliMusrvi5mmetaG_FD_86154 | JGI IMG/M metagenome (GOLD analysis project Ga0118677, IMG submission 86154)
CGGTGAACCTTGAGAGCACCCGCCGCACGGAGCTGTGCGTCTCCCTGCGAGACCGCTTCGCCAGCGTCCGCATCTTCATCCCTTCCGACGATCAGCTTCGCGCCGACATCAGCGGGCCGGAGAAGACGCTTGCCAAAAACGGCGGGCTCCGGATTTACATTCCCGCTTTCGACAACGGCGAGGGAGAGACCTCTCACTGCGACGAGTTTGTTGCGGCCATGCTGGCATGCAGCGCCGCCGAAGAGGGCGACGTATGCGATATGCCACCGCGCCCATCAACGAGCCGCAGGGCCTCCGCACGCCGCGCCCGCTGCGAGGCCTTGAAAGACGTCTTCGGAAAGATCGCGGCCGGCGACATGGCCGCGGCTCATGCCATCCTGGCCGCCGCCGAACCCTCCGCCGCGGGAGCGCGCTGAGGCCATGGTGCGGCTGCTGGCGGTGGTGGGGACGCGGCCCGAGGCCGTGAAGATGGCGCCCGTCATCCGGCGGCTGCGCTGGGAACGGGGCTTCCGGGTCAGGATCTGCGTCACGGCCCAGCATCGCGGCATGCTCGACGCCATGCTGCGGGTCTTCAACCTGCGGCCCCACACGGACATGAACCTGATGCGCGCGGACCAGGCCCCGGGCGCGGTCCTGCGGCGCGTGCTGCGCGGCATGGAACGGGTTCTGGCGCGGGAAAAGCCGGACCTGGTGCTCGTGCAGGGCGACACGACCGCCGCATTGGGCGCGGCCCTGGCCGCCTTCCACCACCAGGTCCCCGTCGCCCATGTGGAGGCGGGCCTGCGCACGGGCGACCTGAGCAACCCTTTCCCGGAGGAAGCCAACCGCGTGCTCGTGGACCGCATCAGCGCCCTCCACTTCGCGCCGACGCCGGGCGCGCGCCGCAACCTCCTGCGCGAAGGGGTCCGCCCGGCGAGCATCTCGGTGACCGGCAACACCGCGGTCGACGCCCTGCTCTGGGCCTGCGGCCGGCGCCGCCGGTTCCGGCATCGCCCGCTGCGGCGGCTCGGTCCCGAGCCCCTGGTCCTCGTCACCCTGCACCGACGCGAGAGCTTCGGCGCTCCCCTGGAGCGGGTCTTCCGGACCATCCTCGAAGCGGCCCGGCGCCGCCCCGACCTGCGCTGGGTCTTTCCCGTGCACCCCAACCCGGCGGTGCGCCTGCCGGCGCGCCGCATCCTGCGCCACCCGCGCATCCTGCTGACCCCGCCGCTCGACTACCTGGACTTCGTGATGCTGATGAAGCGGGCGAGCCTCATCGTGACGGATTCCGGCGGCATCCAGGAGGAGGCGCCGTCCCTGGGCAAGCCGGTCATCGTGGTCCGGGAGAAGACGGAGCGGCCAGAGCTCCTGGCCGGGGGCGGCGTTCTGGCGGGGACTTCGCGGGCGACGCTCCTGCGGGCCCTGCTGCACCCTGCGCGCCCGGTCTCGTCCGGCCCGGCGCGCAATCCGTTCGGAGACGGACAAGCCTCGGAACGCATCGCCCGCGCGCTGCGCCGCTGGGCCGCCGCGCGGGACCTGCGCCCCTGAGCCACGCCGCCGAATGAAGACCCTGATCATCAAGCTGGGCGCCCTGGGCGATGTGGCGCGGACCACAGCGCTCCTGCATGCGCTGGAAGGCGAGGTCACCTGGGTCACCCGCGGCGCGGCCCTGCCCCTCCTGCCCCGCGAGCGGCTGGCCGCGGCGCACGACATCACGGCGGCGGATGCCCTGCGCCGGCAGCGCTTCAACCTGGTGCTCAGCCTCGACGACGACAGGGAGGCCGCGGCGCTGGCCTCCGAGGTGGATTCCGGCGCCAAGATCGGAACCTATCTCTCGCCGGCGGGCGAACTGCGCTACACCGATTCCGCCGCGCCCTGGTTCGACCTGGGCCTGATCTCCCGGTTGGGCAAGGCCGAGGCGGACCGCCGCAAAATGGCCAACGAGCGCACCTACCAGGAGTTCCTCTTCGCCATGCTCGGCCGCCGATTCTCCGGCGAGGAATACTGCATCGACCTGGCCGGCCACCGCATGCGGCAAAGGAGCGGCTCCCTGCGCGTCGGACTCGATGATCGCGCCGGCCCGCGCTGGCCGATGAAGCGCTGGCCCGGCTACCGCGAACTGGCCGGCCTCCTGGCGGCGGACGGCTGCCAGGTGTCCTTCTTCCAGCAGAGGCCGACGCTGGCCGACTTCATCGGCGACATCGCGGCCTGCGACCTGGTGGTCTGCGGGGACACGCTCACTCTGCACCTGGCCCTGGCCCTGGGCGTCAGGACCGTCGCGCTCTTCGTCTGCACCAGCCCGGCGGAGATCCACGGATACGGCCGGCTGACCAAGGTGGCCAGCCCCCTGTGGAAGGACTATCCCTATCGGCGGGAATACTCGCCCGAACCCGGCGCGGCCATCACCGCGGCCGAGGTCCATGAGCAGCTTCTCCGCCTTGATTTGATGGCAATTTAATGGCATAATAACGGCAGGCAAGCGCCCGGGCCATGCCGATAAATTTCAATCCCAAGTACCGGATTACCAACAAACTGGCCTCCGCCCTCGTGCGGCTGGAGGGAATGAAGGAGCGGATCAACCAGCTGCCCATCACCCCCTCCGTATTGGCCGGCCTGCGCGAGACCGCGCGGCTGTTCTCGACCCATTATTCGACCCGCATCGAAGGCAATCGTCTCTCCGAAAAAGACGTGCGGCTGGTGATTGAAAGAAAACAGCACTTCCCTGGTCGAGCCCGGGACGAAAAGGAGGTCAAAGGCTACTTTCGGGCGCTGGCCTTTGTCGAGGAACTCGCCGATGCGAAGACGCCTTTGGCCGAACGCCTGCTCCGGACGCTTCACGGCCATATCATGGGCGCGGGGAAGAAGACCGCCGCGCCGACGCACTATCGCGGCGCGCAGAATGTGATAAAGGACGGCCGGACCGGGAGGATCGTCTATATGCCGCCCGAGGCGAAAGACGTGCCGGGCCTCATGGCGGACATGGTCGGCTGGCTCAACGGCAATACCGAGGCGATCCCCTGCCCCCTGCGCGCCGCGATCGCGCATTATCAGTTCGCGACCATCCATCCTTATTACGACGGCAACGGGCGGACGGCCCGGCTCTTGACCGATTGGGTCCTGCATCTCGGCGGCTACGGGCTGAAAGGCATCTATTCGCTGGAAGAATATTACGCGCGCGATCTGCAGGCCTATTATGACGCCATCGCCCTAGGCCCCTCGCACAACTACTACATGGGACGGGCCGAGGCGGACATCACCGGCTGGCTGGAATATTTCGTGGAGGGCATGGCCGATTCGTTCGCGAAAGTCGAAGCCCAGTCCGCGCGGGCCGCGGACCGCTGGGAAACGGACAAGTCCCCCGAGCTGAGAAGGCTCGATGCCAGGCAGCGCAAGGCTTTGGCCCTCTTCTCACGGCAACAGATCCTGACGAGCGGCGACGCGGCGGAGCTGTTTTCCTTCGCTCCCAGAACGGCGCGGCTGCTCTTGCAGAAATGGACGCGGCAAGGGTTCCTGGCGATCGCCGACCCTTCCAAAAAGGCGCGCAAGTACAGGCTCGCGCCGGAGTTCGAAAAGCTGTTCCGTTGAAGCGCCGGCCGGCAAACTTGTACTTCCCCCTCTGAGTTTGGTACCATTTCACAATGCCCCAGAACACATATTTGCACAAACCCAAAGTAGCGGCCGGCGAACGGCGTTGGCATTACCTGGATGCCGACGGACAAGTCCTCGGCCGCATGGCCACCAAGGCCGCGACCTGGCTGCGCGGCAAGCACAAGCCGACTTACACGAACTACGTGGATTGCGGCGATTTCGTCGTCGTCACCAACGCGGCGCGCGTCCGCCTCACAGGCCACAAGATCGACCAGAAGGTCTACTTCAGCCACTCGGGCTATGCCGGCGGCGCCAGGACCACGCCGGTCAAGCGCCAGCTCGAACGGGATCCCCGCAAGGTCGTGTATCTCGCGGTCAAGCGCATGATCCACGGCAACCGGCTGCGCAGCAAGCAGATGGCTCGCTTGAAGATATTCCCGGGCCCGCAGGGGCCGGGCGTGCCGCAGCCTCCGAAGGCGGCCTTACAACCTAAGTAAAGGTGCATCCACGATGAAAAACAAAGAACAGATTTGGGCGACGGGCCGCCGCAAGACTTCAGTAGCGCAGGTGCGCCTCATTCCCAAAGGCGAGGGCAAGGTGACGGTCAACGCCAAGCCGGTGGAAGCCTACTTCCAAGGCCAGGACGGCCGCCTGCGCAACGTCATGGCGCCCATCGCCTTGGCCGCCGAAGGCGCCAAGCTATTCGATTACGCCATCAAGCTCAACGGCGGCGGGATGACCGGCCAGTCCGACGCGGCCCGCCACGCCATCGCGCGGGCGCTGGTCAAGCTCGACGAGAAGAACAAGAAGGTGATGCGCGCCAACGGGTTCCTCACCCGCGACCCGCGCATGGTCGAGCGCAAGAAGTCGGGCCAGCCCAAGGCGCGCAAGCGCTTCCAGTACTCGAAGCGCTAATCGCGCTCCGACCGCCTTATCTTATTGCGTCGAACCCCGGGGCCATCCGGCCTCGGGGTTTGCCTTAGACTCCCATGATCCCGATAGGAAAGGTCAAAGTCCGGGGCTTGGCGAAGCTCAGGCTTTTCGGCTCGCCGGCCGTTCGCTCAACGCATCGGCCATGCGCCCCACGAAGGCCAGCAAGCCGTTGAACCCCAGGAAAGGCTGTTCGAAGAGCGCGTGGTGCCGGTAGCTGGGAAATCCGAATTCCATTGACGGGCAGAGCGGGCGCGGCCATTCCGCCTCGCACCAGCAGGACACCAGCAGGTCCAGCGGCGCCTCCCGGAGCTTCCGCACCTCGCTGGAAGAGGCGGGCGGCTCGTAGAGGACTCCGGCGGCCTTCGGCCCGCCGCGCCCCTTGCGGCCACGGATGATGAAGCCATCCACCGTCATGCCCAGGTCCTCCGCGATGTCCGCAAAGCCCGCGGCCAGATAAGGGTCGCCCATGAAGGCGGCGCGCCGGTTCAGGAAGCGCTGCGGGATGATCCACCGAAGCCGCGGGATGGCGCGGGCCAGCTCCCGCGCGATGAAGGCCTCCGCCTGGCGGCTCTTGCCCGCGGCCTCGCCCACGTCGCGCATGAAGCGCTGGCTCCGGGCCAGGCCGAAGGGCAGTTCGGTCTCCACGAGGCGGGCTCCGGTCAGGCCGGCCAGGCGCCGCGCCGCGGCCCGGCCGTAGGGAAGCGAGATGATGAATTCGGCCTCCTGCACGCGCCGCAGGTCGAGCGTCTTTTGCCCCCCCAGCCAGACGCAGTCCATCTTCAAGGAGAGCGCCGCCAGCATCCGGCGCAGTTCCGCGAGGTTCCCCAGATGGTCGGCCTCGTTGCGGTCCATGAGATAGCCGATCACCGTGGCGCTGCCCTTGCGCCGGCGCCCCCGCGTAAAGCCCAGCCCGCGGACCAGGGCGCTGAGGGTCTGGGCGTAGCCGTCCAGCCAGTCGCCGGTCAGGGAGTCGGGCGGGATGTCGACGGCCGGCTTGCTCAGGCGGCCGCCCAAAGAGCGGATGACCCGGCCATAGTCCACACCGGTGATCGAGCACATGGGCAGAGCGGTCACCAAGGTCAAGCCCGATTCCGCGAGCCCGTCCAAGGTCAGGATGTGGCGCCGGATGATCTCGTCATGCTCCTTGACCACGCCCCGCGCGCAGACGTTGGTGAAGGCGACGCGGTGGCGCCCGCTGATGCGCAGCAAAGTCGAGTTCAGGTCATGCCGGCCGTGGATGAAGTGGGACTTGTAAAGGGCGCAGTCCGGACCGTCGACCAGGATGTAGGCGTCGGGCAGGGCGTTGACCGCCAGATAGACGCCGAGCAAGGACGGGAGATTCATGGGCCGGCCCAAACCTTCGGACATTCAGTCCTCCCCCAGATAAGCGGCGTAGCGCCGCGGGAAGGGCCAGCGGCAGATGCCGTTGAGCCTCTCCACGCCGCGCAGGGCTCCGGCCAGGCCCATCTCGAAGCAATCAAGCGCGAACTGAGCTTTGCCCGCGCGGGCCAGCCTGCCGTCGTAGGCGAATTCCGAGTAGACCGCCTGGAAACCGCCGTCGCGCAGCAGCGCGGCCAGCTCCTCGGCGGTCTTGAAGAAACGCAGGCTCTTCGCGTCTCGAGACGCCGGGCCGTGGCATAACACCTCTATCGCGAAACCCATCTCCCGGAGCAGGCCGATGACCGGGATGCCCCAGGTCTGCGCGGGCTCGGTCAGGCGCCTCATGTGGTTGCCGTCCACCACGAAGCCCAGGCAGCGCGAAGCCGCCTCTTTGCGGGCGCCGTCCCAGGCCGGGGCCAGTCCCTTCACCGCGCGGCCCAGGCGGGCGCGGGCCTGGCGCCGCAGGCCGAACTCCGCGGCCACGCTCTCGATCCAGACCCTCGTCCCAGCCAGGCCGTAGGGAGCCGCAGGCTTCAGGGTGCGGATGGGCAGAGGCTCGAAGAGCTCTAGGTAGGCGGCCTGATAGGCCGCGTTGGGATAGAGGACCTGGACTCCGGCCGCCAGGTAGCCCCGGACCGCATCCACGCTCAAGGCGGGCATCACGCGCGCGTTGACCGAGACCCCGATGTCCCGCAGCAGCCCCACGATCTCCTCCAGGCCGGGGCCCGGCGGGAAGCCCACCAGGTTGACCGAGCGCCCGCGCCGGGCCGTCTTGGCAAAAGAGGGATCCTTCCGCATCCGCTTGAAGAGCGCCAAGCCGGTGTCGCAGTCCTGGATGCCGGCCGCGGAGTGGTTCATGTAGATGATGGGGACCTTGGTCCGCTTCATCCAGCGCGCGACCACGGCCTCCGCGTCGTCGCCGATCACGGTCGGGATGCAGGTCGAGTGCACCACCACCGCGGCCGCGTCGCCGCCTTCGGCGGTGCGCACCGCGGCCGCGATGGCCGCGTCGAGCTTGCGGCCGCCGCCGTGGATGATGTCCTGGTCCCGGAGGTCGGTCATGATGTTCCAGCCGCCGTCCCCCCCGGAGGGGCCTTCCTGCGGCCCGGACTCCGTGGCGCCGGACGGCCAGGGGAATTTGAAGTACGCCGGCAGCTCCGAGTCGTGGAAATTCGGGGTGGCGTAGGAGCATTCCATGTCCTGGTGCCAGACGTTGACGACGCGGGTCCCGCTGTCGAGGAACCCTTTGACGTTGCGGCGCGTCTCGAAATCGCAGAAGAAGCTCCGCCATTGCGCGGCGGCGCCCCAGACCTGGGAATTCTCTCCGGGGTCGCCCTCCCAGAGCTTCGCCTGCCAGGCCAGCTCCTTTTCCACCGCCCCCTTCGGCGAGTGGAGAACGGACTGCGCCTCCGGCGCCGGTTCGCCCGGGCGCACCGGCTGCGGCGCCGGTTCCGGGGCAGGCGCTGCGGAGACTACCGGAGCCCGTGCAGCCCCGACGAAAGCCCGCCGGGAGCATTCGTGGAAGCTCTCGTCGGAAAGCGGCTCCGGGATCCGCGCCTTGCCGGGGTCGAACGCGCGCAGGGTCTTGGCCAGGGCGGCGATGCTCCTGGCCATGGCGCAGCGCGGGTTCTGCTCGACCAAAGTCACGCGCCGGTACTCCGCCTCGCGGACCGCGGCCGTCCGTTCCAGGAAGGCCAGGACCTTGGTCCCGATGCGCGCCGCGAAGCGCGCCACCGCCTGGCGGTCCGCGCCGGGGTCGCGCAGGTTGGCGACCAGGCCGACCAGGGCGACGCCGTTGTCGCTGTAGTTGCGCACGGCGCGGGCGATGTTGTTGACGGCGTAAAGGGACATCAGCTCCTCGGAGGTGACGATCACGACCTTGTCCGCGAAGCCCTGGCGCAAGGGGGCCGCGAAGCCGCCGCAGACCACGTCGCCGAGAACGTCGAAGATGGCCACGTCGTGGCGGCCCTCGCGCAGGAGCCCGGCGCCTTCGAACAGCTCCATCATGCGGGAGATGCCCCGGCCGGCGCAGCCGATGCCCGGCTCCGGCCCGCCCGCCTCCACGCAGTCGATGCCCAGCCGGCCGCGCACCAGAACCTGCTCCAGGCCGGAGCCGGCGCCGTCCATGAACGCGGAAGCCTCGACCACGGTGCGGATCGGCCGGCCCTCGGTCAGAGACACCGTGGTGTCGTGCTTGGGGTCGCAGCCCACCAGGAGGACCTTGCGGCCCTGGCGCGCGTAGACCGCGGCCAGATTCGCGGCCAAGGTGGACTTGCCGATGCCGCCCTTCCCGAAGACCGCTATGCGCTCCATCATGCCCTCCGGACCGGCACGAACTCATCCCAGCCGAACATCTCGGGATACTCCCGCCACGGCCCCTCGCAGGACCGGTGATGGCGGCACTCCGGGCAGCGGGGGCCCTTGGCCTTGCCCTCGCCGCGCCGGGCGAGGGCATAGTCGTCGATGACGGTCTCCGCGTCGTAGATCTTCGTCGCCGGGATGACGCGCTCCGCCACGAAGTCCTCGTAGCCGGACATGAAGCAGTAAGGGACGGCTTCGGTCATGACGCGCCGGCCCGCGCGCCGGCCGACATCCAGAGCCCGCTTGATCCAAGGCTCGGCGATGGCGAGGCGGGCCGTCAACCAGGACCGGTTCTCGCCCGCGCGGCCGGTCATGTGCATGAAGGCGAATTGGAATTGGTCGGCGCCCAGCGCCACGAGCAGGGCCGCCAGCTCCGGCAGGTCGCGGTAATTGGCCTTGGTGACCACCGTGTTGGTTATCAGGCGCGCCCCGGCCTTCTTGACCTGGCGCATGCCGGCCGCGGTCTGCACGAAACTGCCCGGCGCTCCGGTCAGGAAATCGTGGATCTCGGCGCGGGAGCCGTGCAGGGAGGGGCCGAACTCGTTGACGCCGGCCGCGGCCAGGTCCCGGACCCGCTTCTCGTAGCATAAGGCCCGGCCGTTGGTCTGGATCTGGATGTCCCGGTAGCCCAGGCCGCGGGCCCGGCGCACGAGCCCGAGGATGTCCGGATGCAGGGCGGGCTCGCCGCCCGTGAACACCACGCCCGTGGCGCCGCAGCGCCGGCCCTCGGCCAGCGCCTGGCGCAGGCGCGCCGAGGTCTGGGCCGGCAGCTTCTCGCGCTTGTCGCCCTGGACGCAGAACTTGCAGAGATTGTTGCAGGCGAAACCGACCTTCAGGTCGATGCGCTCGGTCATGACAGATACCTCGCGGCCGCGGCCTGCAGGGCCCCTTGCGCCCGGACCAGATGCGGGACGAGCAGGGCCACCAGGTTCGCGCGCCGGACCACGGTGAACAAGGCGCCCAGGAATATCCAGACCGCGAACGGGATCGTCTGGTAGACCGCATAACCCGCGGCCCGCGGGCCCGCGGCCAGCCAGCCCTTGATGGCCTCCACGTCCTGCGCGCCCAGGCCGTCGGAGTAGCGCTCCCCGAGCTTGCCGGCCAGTTCTTTCTCGCGGCCCAGCTTCTCCCAGGTCTCGTCCGACAGGACGCTGCCGGCTCGCAGCTGCTCCGGCAGCAATTCCCGCAGGCTCTCCCGTTCGATGAGCCGGTTGAAGACCATGCGCGCCAGGGACAGGAAGACCCCGAAGCTCACGGTCATCCGCAGCGCCGCGCGCAGGATCGCGACCGGGTCCCAATGCCGCCAGATCAAGCCCGCGGCCATGGCCGCTCCCAGGCACGCCAGCGCCGCGTAGCTCACGCGCTTATTGCGCAGGACCTGCGCCAGCCGCCCCCAGACCAGGAACATGAGAAAGAATACCATCACGTTGCCGAACGGCCCCAGCGCCAGGCGTTGGGAATGCCTCTGGCACGCCTGCATGAGGTAGAACAGGGCGTAGAGGTTGATGCCCAACGCCAGGTATTCGTAGCGGTAGGGCCAGGCTTCCCAGAGACGGATGACGGCCACCTCGGCCTTGGCCTTTAGCCATTTGGGCCAGTCCAGCGCCCAAAGGCGCGGCAGCTTGAGCGCCAGGCGCAGGGCGCTGCCGGCCGCGAACAGCACGCCCGCGGGCACGAATATGTTGATCAGGATGAGCAGGAACAACAGCAGCGGAAAGCCTGGGAGGTTCGGGTCGATGAGGACCAGAAGGAACGCGAAGAGCGTGTAGAGCTTGGCGTCTCCCGCGGGCCAGACCGACAGGCGCCACAAGGTCACGGCCGCGGCCAGGCTCAGCGTCAGGTGGACCAGGACCATGGGATAATAGCGCAGGGGCAGGTAGCGCTCACCCAGCATCCAGAGGCGCCTGTGCTCGTGGCCCAGCAGGCTGTTCCAGAGCAGGAAGCAGAAGCACGCCGCGCCCACGATCATCCCCAGCCCTATCCAGCGGTTGCGGATGCGCCGGTGCGACCAGTCCTCGAAGGAGACCACCAGCCCCAGGCCCAGGAAGAGGAAGAGGCAGAGGCGCGCGATCATTCCGCCTCCAGGACCCGGCGCGCCACCGCGGCCGGGTCGGTGAACACCGGGCAGAGCTCGTCGGCCGAATAGTAGACGCCCAGTTGGTAGAGCCCCGCGCAGATGGGGTCGAGGCGGCAGCCGCGGCAGCGCGGGCCCTTGCCGTAGGTCCACGCGGAGCGGTCCTGCACGCGCAGGCCCTTCTCGTCGAGGAAATAGATGCGCCGGCCCTCGGACTTGACGAACTTGCGCGTCTCGGTGGAGCAGTGCGGGAACTCGGACATGAAGCACAAGGGGACCCGCTCCACCCGGAAGCTGCGCCCGGCCGCGTCCAGCCAGGTCATGGCTTTGTGGAGTTCCACCTCGAAATCCCTCAGCCGGGGCACCAGCTCGGGATTCAAAGAGGCGCGGTTGAGCAGAGGGTCGAGGTTGTTCCAGACGAAATGCCTGACGTAAGGCGCCTCGGCGGCCACCCAGCGCACCAGCTCGCTCAAGTGCCCGGCGTTGGACTTGTTGATGACCGTGTTGATGTCCACGCGCAGTCCCAGCCGGCCGGCGTGCTTCAAGGTCTTCCGTATGTTGGCCAATGAATCCGAGTTGCCGGAGAGCGCGGCCTGGACCTTGGGCCTGCTGGAGTGGACCGATACGTGCAGGTGCCCCAGCCCGGCGCGGGCCAATGCTTTGAGATAGGTGGGCTCCGCTGTGATTTGGCCGTTGGTTATGAGGCGCGGCGTGAGCTTTCTCTTCACGGCGTAGGCGATGAGCCGGGGCAGTTCGGGAAACAGCGTCGGCTCGCCGCCGGTCAAAATCACGCCCGAGGCCTTGGCTTTGGCGAAGGAATCGATCCAGCCCGCGGCCTCTTTCCAGGAGATGACCCGGCCGTTGGCCGGGTTGGAGCAGAAGGCGCACTTCTGGTTGCACACCCGGGCGACTTGCAGATAGGCCAGCTCAGCCACGGGCCCTCCGGGCGGGCTTCAGGACGCGGAAGCCTTTCTCTTTTATCTCACGGACGCTCATCCCGCCGCAGCGCGAGCCCAAGGCGCAGCCGCGGCAGCGCGAGCCTTTGGCGAAATGCCGCGCGCGGATGAAGAACTCGGCGAACTCGACGATGTCGGGCTTCTTCCCGAATCTGAAATCGGCGGGCCGCGGCCCCGCGCTCTTGCGGCACAGGGGCCCGGCCTTGGCAGGCAGGCGGCCGGAGGCGAGCAGCGCCTTCAAGTCCTTGCAGAAATCCTCCAGGAAGCACCAGGCGCAGGCCGGCCCCGCGCAGGCCGGAGGCTTGCCGCCGGCCAGATAGCGCGCGAACAGCCTCCGCCGGCCGCGCACCTCGTCGAGGATCTTCTCCGGCGCCTGGATGAGCGCCTCGAAGCCCTCCAGGTAGGCGGGCCGCAGGCGGTTGGTGAAGATGTGCAGGTCCGGCCGCCGGCTCAGCTCCAAAGCGCGCCGCAACTGCGCGAGATTGCGCGGCTGAGAGAAATCGCAGAAAAGCTCTTGTCGGTTCCTCCAGGCGTCGCCGAAAGGCACCAGCGCCAGCAGGTCGAATTCCCGCACGCCCACGGCGATGAATGCCTCCAGCAGCTCGCGCAGCACGGGCAGATTCGCACTGTTGATGACCACGTCCACGCTCACCACGAGCCCAGGCGTGGCCAAGGCGCGGCGCAAGGCGGCCAAGGCCTGGACGAAAGAGCCGGGGGTGCGGGTCAGCCGGTCGTGCAGGGCCGCGGTATGGCCGTGCAGGGAAAAGGTGATCTCGTCTAAACCCGCGGCGACAGCGGCGTCCAAAAATTCGGGATAGCAGAACCTGCGGCCGTTGCTGATGGCCTGGATGTGGGTGTAGCCCGCTTCCCGGGCCAGGCGCACGATCTTGAGGAAATCCGGGTTCAGCGTGGGCTCGCCTCCGCTGAGCACCACGCGGCGCATGCCCTGCTTGCGGCCCTGCGCCAAGTCGCGCCGCACTTCCTCCAGGGTGGCGGTCCGGCTGCCCTGCGCCCCGCGGTCATGGCAGAACAGACAGCGCTGGTTGCAGTTCCAGCTCAGCCGCACCCAGTGGCGCTTCTCGCCCGCGCCCTGCCCCTTATCGGCCGCTGGCCCGCCCCCTCCATCCTGCTTACCAAGGCGCTTATGCGCGATATGAGAACGCCAGAAGTCGGAGTGGAAGGGCTCTTTCCACCACCATAAAAAAGCGTTGAGCGGGAAGCGGGCGTGGTCGCGCCCCCCCCGCAAAACGGTGACGCAGCCCGGCTCCAGGGCCAACTCGTCGCCCTGGGCGACCCGGAGCAGGCGCGGGTCAGCGCTGGAGCGCTCCGCGGCGCGATAGCGGAACCTCCCGCTCGGCCGGGTCTCGGGATGGACGCGGATCCACTCCCCGTCAGCGTCAAGCAGGAGAAGGAAAGGGTCGCGCAAGGAGGAAAGGACCGCCCGGGTGCGCCCGGGGCCGCACCTCTTCTTCATGGCCGCGAGCACGCGGCGCGCGCGCGCGAGGCTGGCGGAGCAGGCCAAGGAGCAGGGGACGTACTGGAGCAGTCCGGGATGCAGTTCCAGAGGCGCGGGGCGCGGATGCTCCACGCGCCGGGCGAGCCAGAGCCACTCGTTGGAACCCCCGCTCCAGCCCAGCTCCTCGGAGAAAGCCCGGCTGCAGCAATCGGGGTAGCCGAGCAGAACTCCGATGCGGGCCGCGAGGCGCGCCTCCTCCCTGGGAGTGACGCTCTTGCCCTCGTACCGGGCGGTGAGGGCCGCGGCCTCCGCCACGGCGTCCCGGTCCTTGCCGTAGAATACGTCGCAGCCCGGGGCGCCGCTGCCGGACGGCCGCTCCTGCGCGCGCAGGTTGGCGAAGACCTCCGGATGCTCGCGGCAGAGGGCGACGTGGCGGGCGTCCACCCCCTCGATGCGGCTCACCGGCCGGAGCCCTTCCTCCTGCTCGAGCCTCGTCCAGGACGGGACCGGGCCGGAGAGTTCCCAGAGCACGCTGCGGTTGCCCGGGAGCGGCTCGACGAGGGAGCGCCCGGCCTTCATCTATGCTTGTCCTCCGGCCCCGCGTGAGGCGCCTTGAGGCAGAGCCCCTTGACGACCTCGTTGGCCGCGCGCGATAGGAACGCCAAAGCTCCCTGGAAGCCCAAAAACGGCTCGTCCCTGAGGAAATGCGTGAACTCCGATGGAAAGCCGAACTCCAGGCACTTCGGCCCGAGCCGCGCCTCCCGAAAAGCCAGGCCGTTGCCCACGACCAGGTCGCACTCCGCCGCCCCCCCGCTCCACGGTCCGGCCAGCTCGTGCGGCAGAGGCTCGAAAAGGGTGCCCGGCCTTGCTTCAAGGGCTTGCCGCTGGGCCGGGCTCAGGTGATGCCTGCCTCCCATCACCAGCAGGCCGGCGACCTCCCCGCCCAGTTCCTCGATGAGTTCGGCGAAGCACGCCGCGTAGTGCGGGTCGCCGGCGAAAGCGAAGCGCCGGCCGAGAAAGGCATGGGGCACGGTCCACTGCAGGCGCGGCGCCACCGCGTCGAGCTCGGCTGTAATGAAATCCTTGGCCCGCTTTTCCCGGCCGAACTCGCGGCCGAGCAGCTCCATGAAGCGCCGGCTCGCCTGCAAGCCGAAAGGCGGCGCCGCCTCTATAAGACGGACACCCAAGCGCCGTGCCAGTATGCGCCCCGCTTGGCCGCCATGCGGCAAGGAGATGATCGCCTCGGCCCGCCGCACCTGCCGCAGGTCCTCGTAGGGCCGGCCGGAAAGCCAGATGGAAACAGGGTCGAGCCCGACCGCGCGCAGCATGCGCTCCAGTTCGCGCAGGTTGCCCCAGTGCTCGCCTTCGTTGCGGTCCATGAAGTAGCCGACCAAGGCCACGCTGTTGCGCTTGGGCTTGGCGCCCGACAGGTCCATGCCGGAGGCCAGGGCTTCCAGCACCCCGGCATAGCCGTCCAGCCAGTCCCCGGAGATGGCGGAGCGCCGCGGCATGAGGAAGGCCGGCAAGGACCGCCGGGGCAGGGCCTCCCGCAGCAGGCGGCGGGATTCCTGGTCCAGCAGGGTGGTCATCTGGTTGCCCTCCACCCGCAGCGCCAGGTGTTCCGGGCCGTCCTCCACCGGATCCAGGCTCTCGTGGCCGCTGCGCTTGCGACTCAGGAAATTCAGCGCCTGGCGGGTGGTGATGGTGATCAGCCAGGTGCGGAACGACGATTCGAACCGGAACCCCGGCAGGGCCCGGTACACCCGCAGGAAGGTCTCCTGGACCACGTCGTCGGCGTCCAGGTGGTTCTTGAGGATGGAGAAGGCCTTGCCGTAGACGTCGCGCTGGAAGCGTTCCACCAGCTGGCCGAAGGCAGCCTGGTCGCCGTCCTGGGCGGCCGCCACCCAGACCTGCACTTCGGGGGCGTGGTAGGGGGAATCGCTGACCGTTGGCTCCATCAACCTCTCGTCGATCGCATGCGCTGAGATCGCTATCATCTTGGGCTCCCAGGGAAAAGACAAGCCATTTGGCCTGAACTCCCGCCTGCAAGGTAGACCCGGGAGGCCTGCCTAGGGTTGAATGATCATGTCGACATTCGGAGTCCCCCATGGTCAAGTCCCGCAGCCGCATCTACCCGCTTCTCACCGAGGTCCAGATCCAGCAGCGGGTCAGGGAGCTGGGCGCCCAGATCACCGCCGACTACGCCGGCAAGGACCTGGTGGTGATCGGCCTGCTGAACGGGGTCTACCCGTTCTTCGCCGATCTCACCCGGGCCATGGACCTGGACCTGGATGTCAATTTCATGCGGGTGGCCAGCTACGGCGGCGGCCTGGAGAGCACCGGGGAGGTCAAGATCATCTTCGACGTGGACAAGTCGATCCGGGGCCGGCACACCCTGGTGATCGAGGACATCGTCGACACCGGGCTCACCCTGTTCAAGGTCCGCAACCTGCTGCTGGACCGGGATCCGGCCAGCCTGAAGATCGTCACCCTGCTGGACAAGCCCAGCCGGCGCCGGGTGAACGTGCCGGTGGACTACGTCGGCTTCCCCATC
>Ga0118677_10009399_pt1 | contig 15280 bp, 26 predicted proteins | sample AliMusrvi5mmetaG_FD_86154 | JGI IMG/M metagenome (GOLD analysis project Ga0118677, IMG submission 86154)
AAACGATTTGATACAAAGTTGTTATTGGTATCTAATTCTTCTGCATCAAGAGTAACTTTTGTATTTGTAGAGTTAGAAACGCTTTGATTGGAACTTAAATACGCACTAAACGCTGGCATATTAGATGAAACCATAACAGTCCCTGTAGTTGCAGGTATTGTGACAGTATTTGTCCCTGCTACGGCTGGTACGCTGACGGTTACAGAACCACTGGTATCGCCACTAAGTACTATGCTAGACATTGTTTAACTCCTTGAATTTTTTTCATTTTACAAGATTACCCAGCGTTGTCCACTAGGAACCGTCACAGATACCCCGCTTGACACAGTAATTGGGCCTACTGACAAGCCATTTTTATTAGTTGACATAGTATAGTTAGAAGTTACAGTTGTACCATTTTCAGTTATTGTTCCACTAGCTAATCCTGCTTGAGCAGCAGAACTCATTGTTGCCGCAGTAATGCGTAATTGTACTTGGTCTCCACCGGTAAAAGCAGATGCTGTTGTACCTTCTTGAGCACGAACAATTGTTAATGTATCGGTAGACCGAGCAGTACATTTAACAATTTCAATTGGGCTTCCTGTAATACCAATTAAGGTAAGAATAAAGTAATCAGGAGCAGTAGGATTTGGGAATAATGAGCCAGTTCCAGTCAACACTGTTAAAGATGTTGCACTGTTAGTTATACTAGCAGCTAGATTGGTTGTTGCGTTGTTGGTAAAAAGTATAGCCATTATTACCCTAATGTAGTGGTATTTAGTGCAAATCCATTAACAACGCTTGTATTTGTTGTTTTTAGATATTTAATCGGAATTATAGAACATACCGATGTTACACTAACTGATAGTATTCTAAACAAAGATTTAATAAAACTCAAGGTAATTACAGCTATTTCTGTAACTGTTTCGTCTTGAATGTATATTGGTGGTTGGTCTGGGCGAGAGACAGGTACAGACATATCATCTCGTACCCCTTTGACATAGTCTTGGGGTTGTCTAGGCTCCCAACATCCATTAGCGGTACAAACATACAAACCGTCCCATTCCAGCTTTAAGTCTGAAAACTTGAACTTGGAACCACAACGGTCACAGATGCCGTTATATGTACCACTGCGGTAATAGTCAGCGTGGCCCATAATTACTGGATTTGCTCGCTAGGGTCGTAAACAGGTATATCACCGGTACACGTATAAGTATTACTTGCACTAGTCGTAACTGTCATAATAAGGCGGTAAGTATTGTCTGCTACACCACCTGTAACCCTTTGAGTAGCTTTACCCAGGCTTGCCACAGGGCTTCCTGAAAGAATAGCTGAAGGGGCAGGGTCTGTGCCTTGAAGAGTAATAGCAGTACAAGTAGCCGTGCTAATAGTCTCTCCAGTGCCTAAAACAGGGTTAAAGTCAAATGAGAACAGTTCGCTCTCGGTGGTGAGCTTGTAGGAAAATTGGCTCATTTTTGTGTTGTTCCTTGCCGTTTGTTGGCTAATAAACTACGAATTTTAAATAACTTGATTAATCTGTCTTTGGTATCAATTATAAAGGTATAACGCACCACCGCACCAAGTTTTGGGAATAAAGCTGATACCAATGAGACTATAGCAGTCGAAATAACGCTTAAAACAGCGTATAAGGACTTTTGTAGAGTTGTTGTAGAGGTAGATACCAAAATGAAAAGTTTGTTCAATAGGTGGTTTAATGATATGGTTGTAGAGGATGTTACTGACAGTATCTTTGAAAGGATATTGTGAAGTGCAACTGTAGCTGTTTCAGTAACAGCATAACTTAGGGTTTTCCCTAATAACTTTACAATTAAAGATACAGAACTTGACAATGAGGTCAAAGTCTTTGGTATAAACTTTACAATTGTGGAAACCGATGTAGACAAAATGTTTATAGTTTTAGATATTGCTCGACTAATAGTTACATTTGAAACAACTGTGTACGAAATGGCAATTAAATGAAATCCAATCTCAGTCAAGACGACAAGCGTATGGTCTACTACCGTACTCATTATTTTCCCTATAGCCCGTTGTATGGATACAACACTGGTGCTTGTTACTGCCATAAGTTTGATTGGTAGCTTGACTAAAGTGCTTACAGAGGTGCTCAAATAAGTAAGCGTCTTTGTAATGGCTTTTAGGAGATTAGATGTACTACTAGACAAATATGACAGTGTCAAGTAACGAGCCGTATACCTAGATATTGTTGCTGTTGATGTGCTAGTAATGCTAAACAGTCTTTGTAACTGTTTAATAATGGTTGTGGTACTTGTTGATAAATAAGTTAAGGCTTTGGTGTATACAGTACCACCTGAACTTCCAGCAAAAGAAGCAGAAGAAAAGGCTTGTTTACCAAACATTACACAACAACCCAACGACTACCTGTGCTAACTGTAACTGTTACGCCTGTATTAATTGTAACCTTACCTGCAGTCATAGCATTGTAATTAGAAGGCACTGTAAAATTAGAAGATACGGTGGTTGCGTTTAAAAAGAATGGCGCAGTAGAGTTTGCCGTCCATCCACTAGAACTTGTAGTTGATGGTGTTGTCCAAGTAGGAGAAGCAGAAGAACCACCAGATGTTAATACTTGACCTGAAGTACCGTAAGAACTATTAAAACCTACAGCATTAGACGAATTAATCGTCATAGCTTCTACAGTACCACTATTACCATTTGTTAAAAAATGTATTCCGTTTGAACCGTAGGTTCCCAATACTAATTCTGCACCACTACCTGCTTCTAAAAAGAAAGCATTAGCGGTTGATAAAGCGTTGTTAGGAAAACCAGCAGTTGAATAAAGATAGGTACTGCTATTCATTCCTATTTCACCATATACAGTACCTAAATCATTGTATAAAGCGTATGAACTATAAGAAGTGGCCGATGTAGTTTTGTTTTGTAATGCTGTAAATACGTAGGTAGAAGAAGTTCCTACAAAACTAGCAATAATACCTGTATCTGATACACTGTTTAAAGAACCACCTACGTTTAAAGAACCAATGGAACCTGAACCTGATGTATTGTAGGTTACAGCTACGTTTCCATTTGAGTCTTGAATTACAGCTTTTCCTGCAGGATAGTCGCAGAAAACGGTAACTGTCCCCGTAAAGGTCACTGCACTTCCGCTATTGCTTGAAGACAGTATTGTTGTTCTTGTAAGGGTTGGGCCAGTCGTGGAATAAGTTCCAAGACCGACCTCCCAATTTGTTCCGTCATTTGCTGAGTAATAGGTAGTGTTTCCATTACCTACTACCGCAAACGATTGATAGCCCGTTGTAGTTGCAGACAGAGTAAAACTAACGGTTGTATTAGCTGTACCTGTTTGTTGTATTCTGTCATAGACTACGAGAGCCATGTTATTCCTTAGCTAAATTGTACTTTAAAAGTAAACTGGATTGAATCGCCACTGTTTAAAGGAACGCCTGTAAAGTCACCCTTTACAAACAAGTTACCTGAAGTAGAAGCATCAAACAAACCAGCGTTGGTGATGGTCTCAGTAGTACCTGCAGTCTGAGTACCAACAACTTGGAAAGTGTCATTAGTTGTAGAAGTTGTTACTTGTGAAGTGGTACCGGATACTCGTGGTGTTACTTCGGTGAATAAAGTTGTATCTGTTGCTGCGGTTGTACCTGCACCTGTACCCCAAGCCACATACTTTGGCTGAGTAGCTGCACCACCGTTTAGGTAGTTGGTCACAATCGCTTTTCCAGTATTAACTAATAATGTTGCCATGTTAATTCCTTTCTAGGAGCTTTTTGAGCTTCCATACGAAACGTTTAATAGGGTTTTTATGCCAGTAGTCGATAACGCCTAATTCTTCCTTTGTTCCGTCTGCACGAATAATGGTGGCAATTAGTTCTATCTCTTTAGCGTTAACGTTTGCTACTTGCATATTAATCTTTAATAATTTCTAAAACAATTACAAATGATGTATTTAAGGTGGTAGTTGCACCGCCCAAAGTTGTCAAGGTAATTTTTCCATTAGGTGTTGTTGCATTATCAGTAATGCCACCAAATGGGCCAGCTTTAATCTCGCCACGACCAGTACATTCCCACAATAAAGCAGGTGTAGCACCATCCCAATTTAAAGTAGCTTGAATTCCGTCTTGAATATCAAAATTAATACGTTTAATTCTTACTGTTTTAGCTAATGTTCCTTGTGCATCAATTTGACTTAATGTACTTGGGTCAAGAACTGTGTAATTTGTAATATCAGAACCGTTTACCCATCCAGTAATTTTAAGAGTTGCATTGCGGTAACCGTCATTCAGAATCTGAAACGGTAGAATCTGAGTTGCCATAATTAATACCCGCCTTTAGACTTCTTCGCTTTAGTTGATTGAGTTGGGTTTTTAACTTTGTCTTTAGTAGGCTTTTGAACTGGGGCTTTAAGACCCATTCCAATAGACTGACCTTCACGAAGTTTTTTGTTAGGCATAATTTTTTCCTTTAAGTTAGAGAAAAAACCCCCTAGAAACCTTTTGGGAAACTAGGGGGAGTCTACTCACGTGAAGAGTATTAAACTCCAGGAGTACCCCACAAGGCACGTGGGTCACCCCAACCAAACGCATAACGCTCATACGATTTAGCCTTAGCATTCATCGTATCAAAGTCATTGTCTTGGTCGAAAGTAATGGCTTGACGCTCTTGGTGAATCATACCAGTATTCATTGGCACATTGGCACGGATAAACCATGCTTTTGTACTTGTTAAATAATGGTTCATCTTGATACCTTCAGGCAATGCGTTAGTAGCGTGTAATACGTTTACAGCGTTACTTGCAGTACCAGGAGGATTAGCACCAGTGTTGTATGAATACACAGATTTCAAGATACGATTAGCTTCAAACCAGTTGCTTGGGTGAACGATGATGGAACGTGGCATCAAATTGATGCGTAGTCCACGGTCATTCAATGCGAGCATTTGTTGAATAATCAAGTTCTCGATAGCTGCTTCAGACAAGTTAGCCGCAGTGGTTAACAAGTTGCTGAATGTACCACCAGAGGTGTTAGGATGTGAAGCGTTCAAAAGTGATACACCGTCGCCACCAGCATAGCTGTTGGAGAAAGCGTTGTTGTATACGTTAGCAGCAACGTTCTCTTTGGTTTGACGCATAGAGAAAGCGTTAGCAGCAGCACGACGCTTGGAAACAACTTCATAGAGGTTGTCAGCAAGTTCTTCTTGGGTAACGATGTAGCCCAAGCCGTATGCAACGTTGGTTAAACGAGTTACGAAACCTTGAGTCTCAGAGTCGTAAACAACGCCTTGACCTTGTGGTTTTTGTGGAGCAAGACCGAAGCCAGTAGCTTGGACGTACTCTTCGTAGTTTTTGTCAGATGTGGTCGTGTCGAACAAGTCTGTGTATTCGATAGGATGTTCATTGTATGAACGACCCCACCAAGCCTTAATACCAGGCCACAGTGCTTTTGGAAACGAACCAGTTGTAATAATACCAGCCATTTTTTATTCTCCTAATTAAATGCCAGCAGATGGACGTAACATCTCTGAGTTGTTGAACAACACAAAGAAACGTACATAAGGCCCCAAAGCATTGCCTGGGATTGGTTCAATTCCAACAATCTTCAATGCTGCTGTAGAAGATGTAGTTGTACCTGTTAATACAGTTGCAGACATCTGATTTGAAATAGAAGGAGCAGCTACAGTGTAGGATGCGTTCTTGTTTACGTCAGTTGTTGCAAAAGTAGTGCTGTCGCCTTGGATGCAATAGACTTGGTCTGGGTCATCGTTAACGAGCAGGTAATATGCTTGGGACTTAGAAGCAGGAACGCTAGTGGTCGTCAAATCAAGGTTAGTACCTTGAATAGAAGGGTTGTTAGGGTTAGCAATCAATACGCCAGAAATAACACCACGAGGTGTTTGACCAGAAGCACATTTTGCTACCGCAGGGGTACCGTTGGCATCGCCACCATCAACTGTGTAAACTGTGTCACCGATGTAATACGCAGAGGTATCTGTCGATGGAATGTAGTAAACACGTTGTTGCTGGTTGTTAACGCCACTTGTACCATAAATCACGGCTGAAAAGCCGAATGGTGCGTTTAAATTCGCCATTATGATAAAGCTCCAATTAAATTAAGTTTAGTTCCGCTTAATCGAGATACCAGCGTTGTAACGCCCATCTTGACCAACGGCTCCATTAATATTTCCACTAGCAATCGCATCTTCGACTTGTTTATTTTGAGATTCAATGCTGGCCATATCTTCCTCATGCCATTCATTTTTAATCTTCATCAAGTACGCATAAAGAACATCGCCTTGCTGTGTAGTTCCTACCTTTTGTTTGATTTTGTCACCCATGTCGACGTTTGATGGTGATACACCATCCTCTAACTCTGTCTCACCTTTTGTGACAAACTCATATCCGCTATCTACTGCTGATTCTACATTTCCATCGTCATTCATCCAGCAAAGGTGATGACCAGGAATTTCAAACTTTACAGCCAAAGTCAGTCTTGGAACACCAATCGAATTGCGTCTTGGGCGTTTTGCCTGTGAACGAACTTTATCGGTATCACGGTCAGCTTCAGACCGAACTAATGTTTCAGGACTGCTTTCTTTTTTGCTTACTCTTGGCATTATAATACTCCTAACTTATTTTAAGTGATTTTACTATAAATACAATGGTTATTCACCAAAATATTCTTTAAGGTACGCTTCCCGTGTAATTAAACCTTGCTTCTCAAACTTCTGACAAGCCTGTTTAGCTTCTGGAGGCAAATCGTTATATCCTTTACCGCCTTTTTGATTAGACTTAGGTGCTGTAGTTCCCTCTACTGGAGATGGGCGAGCACGGTTAGTATTGGTGAATTTTTCAGGATATGCCTTCTTAACACGCTTGGTAACCTCGTCAAGGAACGCTTCACCGATAAGGGTTGGCTGCTTACGCTTGATGACTTCACCAATTAGGTTAGCTTCTTCAGTCAATTCTGTGTCTTTACCAAACCAAGGATTATCTTCATTCCATTGAACAAAGGTAGGGTCTGGTTGGTTTGATGGGCGTACTTCTACTTTTTCAATAGCACGAGCTTGTTTGAGTTCATCAATAGCGTCATCAATCTGAAGAACCTTATCTCCGTCGCCTGTATTGATAGCTTCCTTCTTTTGGTCACGAAGGTCTAGCATCGCACGGTCATAAGCCCGTTTTTCAGTATCGGCATGAAACTTTTTGAATTCCATCATTGTGGTTTTCATTTCAGATACTTCACGCTTTAGGAATTCGTTGTCTTTACGCAACAGAGCATTAATCTCTTTACCTTTCTTTACAAAGGTATCTGCGTCAACCCAACGGTCTTCTGGGCCGTTATAGTCTGATTGTGGTACCCAACCTTGACGCTTTGCCTCGGCTAAGGTCTCTTCATCAACTTCTGATACCTCTACTTCAGTACCTTCTGTTTGGGCTTCTTGTGTAGCCGAACCATCTAACGATTCTGGTACTACTTGGTTTAGTTCTTCACTCATTTGCTATCTCCTAATTTGGTAAGACATATATCTAGGTCATTCAATACACGGTATTCTATTCCGTCTTCGGATTCGTCTGGCGTGATAAGCTGACCAGCGTAACGTCCAAACTTGACGTAGTCACCGACTTCACACCAAGGGGATTCTTGGTCGGAATAAGCAGTATTCCCAACCTCGACGACGATTCCACCGTCTTGACCAAGCTGTTCTCGCTTAGTGACTTCTTTGGGAATAATAATGCCGCCTTGAGTAATTTCTTCAATTTTAGTGACCTTGACTAGGACACGGTGTCCTGTGGGTTTCCATCCTGATGTATTCATTAGACCCCCGTAATATCTTCATAAGTCAAATCAAGGATTTGATTGATGGAATATACCCCACCCAATGCAAATTGATTTTCCCCGTCAGTTGTAAACTGTCGATTTGCCCACGCCTCTTGGGTTTCAACTTTAGCCTTCTTTAAAAAAGTAAAGAATTCCTCAGTTACGTGGTACGTCTTCCATTCCTTGAATTCATTTTCAGTCATACTCTATCCTCTATTAACTTATTGCCTTTTTTCACGTTTTCTAACCAAGGGATAACCCTTAGATTGTTTGGGACGTGAAGACCACAAACTTCTTTTCCTTGCAATGGTAGTACGTGGTCAATGTGCCATTGCATACCAGTTAATTTTGTTTGTAACTCTGCCAATTTATAAGCGTTTGTTATTCTTTCAAAATCAATGTCATTTAACCATTTAGGTGTTGCATTTAATTTTGTTGCCCTATATTTTGAGCCAATAGCGTTATATGCACTTCTGTTGTTTTTTCTCCACTCTTTTACACGTATTTTAGTTTTTTGTTTTGTGGATTCTTTTTTTTGGTATTTTCTTTTTGAAGCAAGTGCTTTTTCTGGATTATTTTTATTCCAATTATTGCAAGCGATAGCGTGCTTATCTTTACGGCTTTGATAAACCTCTTTGTAATATAGCCTAAGGCATGGGATACATTTCCCAGTTCTTGTAACGCCTTTTACTTTCCTAAATTCAGAATCAGGCTTGATTACCTTGCATCGACTGCACGTTATCTGTTGCATTAGCTTCTTTCTCTAAACTCTGCATCATTTCAATACTTCTTAATATACCATCGACATGCGCCCGTTTCGCTCCAATTTGAGCCTCAAGCATTGCAATGGCGTGTCCTGATTTTACACCGTCAGCTTGTTCTAACTCCAATACAGCTTTGGCTTGGAGTTCGGTGATTTTTGCTTGTTGTAGCTCTGCTTCTTGCATGAGCTTGGCAATACCAAGTTTAAATCTGAGTTGGTGATTCATCTGACGCTCATCGTTCTTCATCTTTTCTATCTGCATCTTCTCAGATGGGCCTGGCTTGATAGCGTTAGGGCCTTTAGGGTCAGGAAGGATTTGGTCAATAGCGTTTACTTTGAGTGCGTCTAAGTAACGCTTTTGGACTTCATACATATTGAAGCCACCTGAGGATTGGGCTAACTGTAATACGGCTTGTGCTTGCATCTGACGTTGACTATCTGAAACAACGTTAGGGTCGGCAGCAGGTTTAACTAACTTCATATCCATAGAATAGTCGTCAGGGAGTACGAACTGAAGTTCATTGTTGTACTCAAACTCTACTGGCTCACTTGGCAGATAGAGTTGGTTTAGACGATATAGCTTTTGGAATTCTTCTTTCATGGCTCTCCAAGTACGCTTGTAGATACCATTAAATACTTTCATACCCTGTTCTACTACGTTACGACTTGTTTCAGCAGGAGTATTTTGACCAGGACTTACCCCAGTCATCATATCGGTTGCACCAGCAATACGCTCACCATAGTTGATGAGGAGTTGTAAAAGCTGGAACGATACACCATTAGGTTCACGGATTGGCAGGGGGAAGATGTTGGCACGAAGGTCGTCGCCTGTGCTATCTACACGCTTCCACTCATGTGGTTTGAATGTGTAGTCTCCACCTTTAATCTTAACGCCACGTCCTAGGAATCCACCACCAGTAACACTCATCGTACCAGCATCAATCAACTGGTTAACAATAGTATTTACCGAATCATTAGTAGGCCCAAGCAATACGCCAAAGCCAAGGTCATAGAATCCACCGTCTGGGCTAGGTACAAAGCCATACTTTGTGAAGTACTGTTCAGGCTTAATACGGATGATTTCGCCATTGTGGTACTCAATCGAGTCCTCAAAGTAACGTGCGACAATACGGTAGATTTTGCCAGTGTCTCTACGGATGTAGGCAATGTACGGCTCTTTGTATCCATCTTCATCGAAATCATGCCAAAAGTGAGTTTCAAAAAATTCGTAAGGAGTATCAGGGTCACCTGATTGCTGACGAACACCTTGTGCGTCTTCTTTAGCTTGGGTAAGCATAGAGACGTTAGGAAGACTAGGTTGTACTTCGTCTTCTACTTTTAAAAATACGCCACGTACCTGACGCTCGTGCAGGTCGTTGGAAGACAAGAGAATTCTATGTGAGACTCTTGGGGATTCTGCAATTGACTTGGTATAGTAATTGACAACGAAATCATTAGGAAGAACAAGCTCAGAGACATTATGACCTCTTACTGGGTCAAAATAAGACTTCTTAATTGCGGTACCAGCAATAGCTTGAACCAGCAAAGTCTTGTCAGTGTTCTCTTCCCAACCTTCATCTTCTTCCATTACTTGGTAAGTCATGTGACGGGAGATGCGGTCTGCACGTTTGTGCATTTCACCATCGTCGTCTTTACCGTACACCTTACATTTGACAACTTCATTATTAGAAATTAATGCAGGGTACGCACGACTATGATACTGCATTGCAGCAATAGTAATCAATGGGAACTTGACGTTAGAAGCACCAGGCCAAGGGAAAGTTTTTTTCTCTACGACCTGCAAAGCCAATTTACTAGCTCTTTCATTACGCTCTTCCCAATCTAAACGGGAAGTTAAATCAAGATTGATTTCATCCATCAATCTGAAGCCTAATGAGGATAACTCCTCTGAATCCATATCTTCAGCGATATTGGGGGAACGTAGGAGTTCTTCTATTTTCATTGTTTACCTTATAATCTTTAAAGGAAAATACCACAGCATTGTAACATAGTCAATATGTTCCTAGACAGTTCAATTCTTGTCTAGTAACCAGTCCACTGGGATTGTCCCTCAAATAATTGACCACCGTATTCTTTATCATACTCTTCATCGTCTCTTTCCTCCTGAGTGGGGGCTAAAGTTACTTTATCCAAAGCTAGTCCAATATAGGCTAGAGCATCGACTTGGTCATCGTGCTGACCTCTAGGAAAGACAAGCATCTCATCTATTAGACCAGCGTACCAGTTCTTTTCCTTGTTAAACCGTACTCCACCTGCCCTCATACGAGCCTGTAGTGGTTTAGCACGTTGTTCTTTGTCAACCTTTGGAGTCACTGCGTGTAGGTTAATGTACATTCCTCGTTTAACCATTTCGGCATTCAAGAACGCATCTAGGGTATGTTTAATCTGCCCTTTTTCCGCTATGAACAGGTTAGGCTCATACTTCTGTTGTATCCAAAACATATTCTCGATAATCTCAAAGCCATCCCATCTGCCCCGTCTTATATCAACTATGTGGACAAGCCCTTCTTGGTCGATGCCCGCCACCGCAATAACGGTATAGTCGGACTTGGTCTTTTTTGTAATAGCAAAGTCAATTGCAGCATAATACTCAAGGTAATCAGGAGTATCGCTATGAATAAAATCGTCCCTATGAAAATAGGCATTTTCAGCGTCAATAGGCTTATTGAGATATTCCTGGCTATATCCATCAGGGTTTCCTTGGTTAATATAGGATTGTCTTATTTCTTCTAGTTTCTCTCTACTGAGCTTCTCAGGCCAGAGTAACTCGGTAAAGTCTTCATTGTGCGCTGCAAACCTTTCTGAATCCCATAAGCTATCTTTAAGTAGTCTTTCTAGGGCACTATCCATGTGAAGGACTGTCCCTACCATTCTAATCTTGCAGTATTCCGAACCGCAAGGGAATAGGTCATTAAATAGCCAGTTACGAAACTTCTCACGACGTTGGGGGTTCATTACCTGCTCTGCACCCTCTGCATCATCAATAATGATGAGATTGGGGCGTTTACCATTCCACTGCAATCCTCGGACTTCCTGTTCAGAACCTTTAGCTATGATACAAAATTGGTGTCCATCTATCAGTTCGACTACAACCTCTGTCTCAGTATCCTTAACAAATCGTTTAACCCCAAACTGGGATATAAGCTCCTGATTCACTAGAAGCTCTGTTTTGATGTTGGCTAGGAAGCGGACGACCTGCCCTTCTGTCTTTGAAACTAATAATATGAAATCACGGTCACGAAAGAGAGCAGACGCTAACGTACCAGAGAAGGTTACGGCAGTAGTCTTAGCGGTTCCACGAGGGGCAGCAACTACTACTCTAGAGCCATCTGAACAGAACTTATCCCACAATACTCTATGAAACGCAGGAATTGCCTTTACAGCATCCATCCGAGGCACAAGAAATACCCTGACAAACCCCTCTATCAGCTTTGAGTCTAGTTTCATGTAACGCTTTCCTAGTGAAGTCTAACAGGAGTTGCATATCATTCCTAATGCGCCATCCTGCGTCTAACCTTGCTTGTATCTCATCTAATAACTCTTCTGTAACGGGCCGAGATAAATCCGTTTGGGGAATACTGTTACTTATCATTCGCTTTTTAAATATTCTAATGCTTTATCTAACATTTTCTTTTGTTTGTCAGTATACACTTTGCTAGTAAACTCTTCGGGCCATTGTCTAAAGGTATATCCCCTAAACCAGCCTGGAAGACCTGTTCTTTGATACCATTCATCATAAGTAGGGGTTTTTTCTTTAGGGTCTTTTTCTTTTGTAATGTAATGAACGTATTGCTCTTTTAGACGACCTTTTTGTTCATCCGTTAAAGACTTCTCAAAATCACCGTATATCTTTTTCATAGTAGGGTCGTTATAGACCATATTGTGCGATGCAACATCAGCCATAATATCTTCAGGGCGTGTTGCCCTACTACGAACTTCTACACCAGCTTTATCTATTGGAAACTCTGTTGGACGCTTTCTACGGGGGTCACCTTCTTCTTGAGGAGGCCAATACTCTAAATAACCAGGCCCACGCCCAAATGCTTCTTTATACCCAATATCCATACTTTTAAGCCTTGGATACATTTGCTGTGCTTGTCCAAACAAGTCTACATCCTGACCACTAGCTTTTTGCATGGTTGCTTGAAGTAATGGAGATTGATACTGTTGTGGTGCTGTAGCTGTATTGGCAGTACTGGGTTGATTTTGACCGCCCGAAAATAAATTAGACAAGTAATTATTAATGTAATCCATAGGAGAGAGTATATAGGCTAAATTTGAAAATTACTATATGCGGAGAAACGGGATATTGATTTCCAAGGAAAGTCTCATTTCTGTATAGAGAGGGGATAAGCCTTTTTTCTAAATTTGAAAATTGGTGGCGTCGTCGGAAGGAGGGTTATAACTATATTAGCTCCCAACAATTTCCCCCCCCCCTGTATATCCATACAGTATAGGGTTTACCCTTAGTCGATGGGGGTCTTATGTCTTATATAAGAGTAGATGATGATGGGGGATGGCTCAATACTATATAGAGAGCGATATATCATTAAGGTATCTAGCCATAGGCTATGGGGTATCTAGTGGCCTGGTAATGGGGTCTCTTCCCTTGTGGGAATTCCCATGAGAGCACGTGAGTCTCTAGTGCTGCCCTGCAACGGGTAAAGCTGCTCTATTCCTTCTCTACTCTCTGTCTTCTCTCTCTAGTCTTATTCTCTCTCTATTAGTTATCCTTACTAGGTTTGTATAAGGTCTTATTTCGGGCCGCCTCGCATCACTTTGATATTGCTTAAAAAATAGGCATTAGCTAAAGACTATTGATGACTTGAAATTGATAGTAAAATAAAATCCAAATAATGTTTGCATACGTGGTAATATCTATCTTAACAACTCGGGGGAGTTGTACTTATCAAGGGGATTTAATATGACTAACAAACAATCACAGCAAGAAGCTATCAAGGAGCTAGGCTCTATTCTCAATGATATTCCTAGCGATACTATCTATACAGTTATCCGTCATGTAAGCATCTCGGGAATGCAACGTGAAATCAGCGTGAAGATGATTGACGCTGGCAGAATCATTCACCTGGATTACTTAGTAGGCGAAGCGTTAGGTATCAAGTCTGGCAGCCATAACGGATTAAAGTTGCGTGGCTGTGGTATGGATATGGGCTTTCACTTAGTAGATTCTATTAACAGGGTTTGCGGCAATGGAAAAACATTTAGACAGGAATGGATTTAATTATGAGGGCACTTATAGACCAGGTAATTCCTACTCTTTTATTCCTTGCGTTAGGTGTTACGCTTGGGTATCTTGGTGCTGTCTCTTTATTAGGGGTTTAATTATGAAAGTTATGGACTATGACACAGCAGAACACTTTTATGCGTGGCTTGATAAGGTAGTTTATCCAGAAGACCAGCACGTTGTAGAGTGTCAAATTCATGCCTTATTGAAAGAGCATTCAGACCTTATTGAGAGGAATTATGGATGGTCTGAGATGTTAAGAATGGCAGAAGTAAGTTATCCACGTGAATTATTTATCTAAAGGGGTTTAATTGTGATTAAAGAATCAGACATCATTAAAGAATCGGGTAATTATTGGGTTTTAAAATGCTCTTCTGGCTTTGATGTAATGAAGAATGGCATTACTCATTCAGTAACAATCGCCAGCTTTGGGCCATCTCAATTTGACTTAGCAGATGCTTATTTTAATTACATGGTTAAACGGGGGATAGCATGACGAATTACCAGAGGATGCACTATGCCCTGTCTATTGCCTTCGCCAGAGGGTTATTAGATGGAGAGCAACTGGCCGAACTATTAGCAATCTATAAGGGAGAAAAATGAGCACTCTATATCCGCAATTGAGAATAACAGACCCAAAGTTTAACTATGTATCATCCGCTAAGACTGATATAAGAGAGACTTTTAGGCGTATTCAATCCACCCAAAATCAAGAAATCAATAAGCCTTTAGTGGAGTTTCTTATGATTCCTGATGGATTTGTGCTACCTGTTCAATGGATGGAGTGGTAATATCAATGGCTTCCTGGGTAATGGTTCGCAGCTTATCTGCCAATGATTCAATGGTCACATGGCTGATTGATGTGGCCTTACCCTGGAGTAATTGATTAGCCTTTAGTGTTACATCTGCAATAGTGGCTAGATGATTGGCTTTTACTTTAGTTCTTACATGGCCTTCATTGGGAATATAGGACTCATCCCCGTTTTCTAATCGTTCGCCTATCTCATCATAGGTCTTATTGATAATTTGACGCTGTTTGGCTAATAGTTCGTCTTTATAGTTTAGGAGGATTTCTTCCACCATGTTATGCCACCATGATTTATTCTTCCATTGAAATGCTGTTTGATAGGGCACTTCATGTTTACGGCATACGGCAGCTAGATTTGGGTCTAATAAATAATCATTTACAAATGCAAGCCGCTTTTCTTGTGAATAATTCGAGCCTTCTTCCTCTAGGTATCGGCTTTCCCATTGGTCATAAGTCATTTTTGACATCTTCTCTCTCTTTCTGACCATAAAGGGCAAGTAGTATTGCCTCTGCCAAATTGTGGTCTTTCTTTCTCATCTTCATCAGGGGGTAAAGGTCTTTGATAGCCTTTAGTGAATCTTCTTTAGAACTGATTTTAAGCTCTTTTTTCCATTTTTGTGGGGATACATAGTAAGTAGGTA
>Ga0118677_10009401_pt1 | contig 15279 bp, 13 predicted proteins | sample AliMusrvi5mmetaG_FD_86154 | JGI IMG/M metagenome (GOLD analysis project Ga0118677, IMG submission 86154)
TTTCTGATAAGCTTGTATATTAATAGTTATTATTGGTTGCATGCTATCTTACACGTGATGTGGGCAAATGACTCCATCCCTATTCTAATTATTGGCTCATAGTAAGCATCCTCTAGTAGCAAATCCTCAGATTTCAATCTCAAGCAGTCAAATTTCACATACACGGCATTCGTTGATTTTAAATCTACAATAATAACTCCAGTGTCGTTGTTCTTATCAAATTTAAAATTTAAATGGGGTTTTTAAAAATTTTTTTCTCCGGTGACACAATCAGACGACCGTCAAGATCAAGGGAGGGGTTTTCCTTTTGTATAATAAAGCGGACTGAATCAGGGCCAAGATTAAAATAATTATGTTCTTTAAAGAATGCGCAGGTTGCCTCATTGTTATCATGGGAGGTCATGATATACCAGGGAAGGGCTGCCGCGTAGCGGCGGCGAAGCGCCTTGATATTTTCCGCAAACAGCTGAAAAAGGCTTTTTTGTTTGATCGGGGATACGGGAAAGCAGCCTTTGGGGCCGTTGTACCCCAGGCGCGTGCCCTGGCCGCCGGCGACAAGAAAAATCGCTATCCGGCCCTCCCGCAGCATTTCTTCGCCGATTGCCGTGAGCCGCGTGCGCTCGGCGGCAAAAGTTTCGGTGCGCGGCAGATGCAAAACCTCCGCGGCGGCAAATATTTTGGCCTCATGCTTCTGGCGCCGCGACTGGCGGTAAAAATTGTAGAGCTCTGAAATCTGCTCAAGATCTATGTGGGCCACATCCTCGAGCAGCGCCTGCTGCTCGGCTTTGTTCATTTTTTTTAAATAGTTTATAATATGTTCTTGTCCGAATTCCTTTAAGGCGCCCGAGATATCAGTTTCCATGGAGAGCTTTCATCCTCAAAAAGATACTTTTCATTTTGCCAGCAGCCGTTCAATTTTCCGCATCAATCCTTCGAGATTTGCCGATTTTACAATATATTCATCAGAGGCCCAGGTTTCAAGATTTTGTTTGTATTCGCCATACGCCGTGCATAAAACTACCGGCACATGGCGTGACAGCTCCCGAATGCGCTGCAGCAGTTCTATGCCGTCCATCCCCGGCATTTTAATATCGATCACCAGCAGATCGGGAGTATGCAGGCTGAATTTTTCAAGGGCTTCGAGGCCGTCCGCGGCAAGAATTACTTCATAGCCCTGCTCCTCAAACTCCTCTTTGTAGAGCAGCCGGATGCTTTCCTCATCATCTGCAAAAAGCAGCTTTTTCATAGAACCTCCCTGGCTCACCCGGTGCTCATCCGGATCAGCCGATCCACGCTTCGCGTAAATACTGGGCCGCCTGCTCCGGTGGCGTCGGATTTATGTAAAAGCCCGTTCCCCATTCAAAACCCGCGACACGCGTCAGCCGGGGCGTTATTTCTATATGCCAGTGATAAAAAGCGCCCACATCCGTATTAAATGGAGAGGAATGCAGCATCAGATTATAGGGCGGCGAGCCCAGCGCCGCATTGATTTTTTTGAGCACGCAACTCAACATGTTGGCAAGCTCGTCTATCAGAGCCTCATCGGCTTGTTCAAATGATGCGGCATGGGCTTTCGGGATAATCCAGGTCTCAAAAGGGAATCGGGAGGCAAAGGGCTCGAAGGCCAGAAAGCCCGGGTTTTCAGCAGCAATGCGGCGGGTATCGGTGATTTCCTGATCAATGATATCGCAGAACACGCAGCGATCGCGATGGCTGTAATAAGCCTGAGCGCCGTCAAGTTCCTCCACGGCCCGTTTGGGAACCACGGGCAGAGCGATAAGCTGCGAGTGGGGATGTTCAAGAGTTGATCCGGCGACAATCCCGTAATTTTTAAAGATGGAAATATAGCGGAAGCGGCTGTCCTGCCCGTAGGCAAGTATGCGCTGGCGCCAGGCAATGATGATATTTTTAAAATCCTCAACCATCATGGTTGTGGCGGTGGCAGTGTGGTCGGGCGTTTCGATAATGACTTCATGGGCTCCGAAGCCGTTCATTTTGTCATAAATGCCTTCGGTTCGCTTGTTCAGCTCGCCCGAGGAAATCAGGGCGGGAAATTTGTTGGGAACCACGCGCAGCCGCCAGCCGGCCGTATCGGGGGCGGTATTGCCCTCGCGTATGGCAAAAATTTCGCTGGGTGTTTTATCTTCATTGCCCGGACACAGGGGGCAGAATCCGCCCCTGGTGCTGGTTTTTTCAACAATCAGGTCCGAGGGGCGCTTTGCCCGCTCTGTGGATATGATAACCCACCGGTCTATAATCGGGTCTTTTCGCAGCTCTGGCACTTGTTTGTTCTCCTTTTTTCTTATCTTTAAATAGTAGCATAGTCTGCGGCCCGCATCAAAGCAAAACCGCGAGGGGCGGCAAGCTGTAAAAAGAGTCTTGCCCAACACGAACTAACACTGTATTATAACAGGATAAATTGCCCTCCATGGAGGGTTTTGACCCAATACGTCTTTTTCAGGTTTACAGCCAGCGGAAGGTTAGAAATGAAATTCACGGAACTGAATCTCAACAAAGATTTGCTGCAGGGTATCGAGGATGCGGGTTTTACCGATTGTCTTCCCGTGCAGGAGCGAACCTATGAATACGCGATGCAGGGCAGGGATGTGCTCGTGCAGTCGCAGACCGGCTCGGGGAAAACTGCGGCATTTCTTGCCGCAATTTTTCAACAGTTCACCACGCCAGATTTTAAATTTTCCAAGCGCGCGCTCATCATAGCGCCAACCCGGGAGCTGGCGATACAGATCGAGGAAGAGGCGCATCTGCTGGGCGCGCATCTGCCCCATGCCACCGGCTGCTTTTACGGCGGTGTCGGCTATCATCGTCAGGAGGAGATGCTGCGAAAAGGTGTTGATGTCGTCATCGGCACTCCCGGCCGGCTCATCGACCTTAATCAGTCGGGAAAACTGCGGTTTGACGATATCGGCATTCTTATCATTGATGAGGCTGACCGGCTGTTTGATATGGGCTTTTTGCCTGATTTGCGGCGCATGATTAAAAAATTGCCTCCTACGGGCAGCCGGCAGACCATGCTGTTCAGCGCCACCCTCTCGGGCAAGGTGCGGGATCTTGCCGCGGAGTATATGACCGACCCCGCGGAGGTCGAGGTTGCCCCCGAGCAGGTCACCGTCCAGACGGTAACCCAGGTGCTGTACCATGTTGACCGGGATGAAAAGATGAAGCTGCTCCTGGGTATTCTTAAAAAGGAGAACCCGGGCAGCGCGCTTATATTCACCAATATGAAAACCAGGGCCATGGAGGTTGCGCGGCGGCTTACCCACAACGGCTTTGTCTGTGAGTACATTATCGGCGATTTGCCGCAGAGCAAGCGCCTGAGTATTATCAATGCCATGAAGTCAGGCGAGCTGCATATACTTGTGGCAACCGATGTGGCGGCGCGCGGCCTGCACATAAATGATCTGGATTTGGTGGTGAATTATGATCTGCCGGAGGACCCCGAGGCCTATGTGCACCGGATCGGCCGCACGGCGCGTGCAGGCAAGACAGGCAAGGCTATTACCATAGTATGCGAGCGGTATGTCTACGGCCTTGAGGCAATCGAATCCCTTGTTAATGTAAAAATACCCGTCGGGTTTGCAACCGATGAATATTTTGTTGAGGACGCCTCCGCGGGCATGCGCTTCCATGATGAACGGCGACGGCCGAGCGGTGACAGGGGCGGTTCCAGAGGCGGCGCCGGCAGGGGCAGGCCAACAGGCAGGGGCGGTTCATCAGAGCGGCCCAGGCATGCTGAACGGCCCCGCAGGCCTGAAAAACCAAAATCAGCCGAAAAAACCGAAATCGCACAGGAGGTCAGGCCCGCACATACCGGCGCCAGGCCGGCAAAAAGTACAAAACCCGAGCGCGCCCTCGATCAGCGTCCAGCTGCCGCCAAGCCTGCCGCTGAAGGCGAGGAAGTGAAGAAAAAGAGACGGCGCAGCCGTCGCCCCGCAAACCGCCCAAAAGCGGTGGAACCTTCCCATGGCAAAGCGGTTGAGTATTATGGCGAAGACGCAGCGCCGAAAAAGAAACGGGGCTCAAAGATTGTGGGCCTCATCAAAGGCATTTTTTCCCGCAAAAAAACAAAATCCTAAACGTGCGATATCCAGCTTTCCGCCCGGACAGAAATTCTGGCGGAAAGCTCCTTCCCCAGTTGGATCTTTCTCGTCTCATTATTTTTGCATTAGAGCATTTTTCTTTTTTTTGTAGCCGTTTGCACAGGCAAGCTTTTGCTTCGTTAGCCCGTGCTATGATTCTCGCAAAAGAAGCCGGCGATGGTGGAGTGCCAATGGCTCGAACCGCACGGGCTGCCTTCACCAAAAGCTCACCTGTGCCTGTATGGCTACAGTATTTTGAAAAATGCTCTAAGCTCCCAGCCCTTGTTTTCCTTCAAATCATAACTATGTTTTTTGCAGGTCGTGGTTGTTCGCAGCGGCGAATCAAGATGACCGATGTCAGATATGCAAAAAAAGAAGGAATTGCAAAAACGAATTGCTCAAATATTGCGCAGAATTTTGGCAGCTTATGAGCATGCAAATACTCGCAAAGAATATTTTTTTTATTGTCTATATGAAACCACCTTCTTTGGCAGTGGTTTCATATAAAAAGGCACCCCCTATGCGGGTGTATGTTGACTTGCGATTGACGGTAGCAGGAGGCAAAATTTTTTTAAAATAAATGCAGGAAATTTACCGACGTTCTTTTCAAGTATCCGCCACAGAACGGCAAATCCGGGCAAAAAACAAAGTGATTTTATAAATTTTAACAAAACGGTTTTATTTAAAGTTTACCTCTTTTATGACGATGCTATCTACTGTTACAACATCACCGTAAAGGGATCGGCACGTTTATGAGCAGGAAGATAGATAAAGAACTTTTTGAAGAGATGGAGTCGCTCGGAGATATTATTGCATGGCTTGAAAACCGGAATGCTGATGAGGGAAAAAGTCCTCAATCGTTTGTTGTAGATGAAAAAACGCTTAAAGAATGGCTTAAGAAGCCCACTTTGGAGCAGGCCCGCTCCTGGCTTAAAAAAAAACCTCCCCTCCGGCATAACCCCGCTTGAACTGTAGCTATCGGTCAAACCTTTACCACCAGCGCTTCAGGCCAGAAATGCCCCTGCCGTAATTAACGCAAAAGCAAAAAGCATGTACAGCGAGGCCGCCTTAAAAAGCAGAAAATCATGGCGCTCGTCAGGAGAAGCAGCGCACCAGACGGAAATGCCGGTGATAACAAGGCTTACGACGATCAGTCCGGCAAGCATCCACGGTTGAATAGTAAGCAGATACCCGCAGGCGGAAAAGACAAGGGCATTGCACAGCGTTGCCCCGGCTATAAACCGCCGCGTTGCCGCAGCGCCGAACCGGTTGGGCCAGACCGGAATTTTTACTTTCTCGTAATCCCCTGCATGGCGCAGCACCAGCGTCAATATATGCGTGGGTATCCAGAACAGGACTGACAGAGCAAACAGCACGCCGGTCAGGTCAAGGCAGCCGCAGGCAAGGGCGCGGCCGGCAAGGGCGGGCATGCCGCCGGAGACGCCGCCCCAGATGATGGAGTAGGGCGTGATTCGCTTGAGCCACAGGGTGTACACGCACAGATCAATGGTAAACCCCGCGGCAACCACCATGCCGAACACGGGTTTCAACTGCCAGGCAAGCCAGAGCCCGAAATAGGAAAGCATGGCGCCAAACAGAACAGCCTCCACCATTTTAACAATCCCGCGCGGCAGCGCCCGCTGTGCCGTGCGCGACATGCCGGCATCAATATCGCTGTCAAACACCATATTTAAAACCGTGCAACCGCTTACGGAAGCATACAAAGCAAGCATGCCAAGGCCGAGTTCCCGCCAGTCGATGCTGTGGGGCCGGGATATAAGATAGCCGCAGGCGCCGGTTATCTGCAGCAGCAGGGTTTGCTTGAATTTGGTGAGGTTCCACAGGCCTGCCATCAGTTCATTAAATGAGCGGCCGCTTTGCTGCAGAACGGTTTCGTTCTGGGCTGCAGATGAGACCTGTTTTTGCGCGGGGTCTGACATAGCAAAATTTATGTACCCTCGCTGCTGATCCGTATGAGCGCATCGCGAAACACCTCAAGCGGCTGCGCCCCGCTGATCATATACCGGCTGTTGATGACAAAGGTCGGCGCGCTGTTAATGCCGTTGCGGTGGGCCTCGTCGGTCACCGCGGCAAGCCGCTTTTTGTAGAGGCCGTCATCAAGCGCTTTTTTAAGCTCCACCGCATCAAGCTCCGCAGCCACTGCCGCTTCCCGCACGCTGTCCCACAAGCCGATATCGCGGGCCTGCGTGAAATAAATATTAAATATCGCCTCGTGAAAGGCTTCAAATCTTCCGTGCTCTTTGGCAAATTCGCCAGCCTCAAGCGACATCCTGGCGTTTGAAAGAAGCCGTACATCGCCGAACTGTATGCCGTAGCGCTCGCCGGATTTGCGCAGGTTGCGGTACATGCCGGCCCAGTCGATATGGGGCAGGCTCACGGTCAGGAGCACGCCATCGGCCGGGGTTTCGGGGTGTATTTCAAAGGGCAGCCATTCATCTTCAATGGGGAACTCTTTTTTCAGCTCGTCGACAATGCCCTTGCCGATATAGCAGAACGGTCATATGTAGTCGGAAAATATGCGTATCTGTATGGTCATAGGATAGTCCTTTCTTTTTATGGCGCGCAGGTAAAGTACCAGACTTTAAGCCCTTTTACAAGATGTTGCAGCAGAAGCAGGTGCTGTGATAGAACCGTAAAACCGTAGGGGCGGTTCGCGAACTTGTTGAGTGGCATACACACCATAAGAAACCAAAAACCAGAAAGCACACATTGAAAACACAACAGCATTCCTGGACCACAATCGGTGACAATACGAAGGCGCGGCACCGGCGCGTGGCTGCGGCCGTGCCCGTATCGGGCAAGATCGTAGCCGAGGCCGATGCGGTCAAACTATTTGAGGCCTTGCTTGAGCCGGCTGACCGGGTCTGCATCGAAGGCACCAATCAAAAGCATGCGCAGGTGCTTTCAAAAGCGCTGGCGGCTGTTGATCCGCAGAAAATAAACAATCTGCACATTCTGCAGTCAACCCTGAGCCTGCCCGAGCATCTCGATATTTTTGAAAAAGGCATTGCCCGGAAAATTGATTTATCTTATGCCGGCGGCCAGGCCAAGCGCCTTGCTGATATGGTGCAGAAAGGGCAAATCGAGCTTGGCGCGATTCATACCTTTGTTGAGCTTTATGCCCGTTACTTTCTCGACCTTCAGCCGCGTGTTGCGATCATTGCCGCAATTTCGGCGGACGGAAAGGGCAATCTCTATACGGGTGGCAATACTGAAGACACACCCACAATCGTTGAGGCCACCAAGTTCAAGCAGGGCATTGTGATAGCGCAGGTAAACGGGATTGTTGAGAAGCTGCCGCGTGTTGATATCCCGGCTGACTGGGTCGACTATGTTGTGCCGACCGAAGAGCCCTTCCATCTGGAAGCGCTCTTCACCCGCGACCCGGCAAAGATAACCGAGAAAAGTATTCTTATGGCCATGATGGCCATCAAAGGCATTTACGGGCACTACGGGGTGCAGTCCCTCAATCACGGCATTGGGTTCGACACGGCGGCAATCGAGCTGCTGCTGCCCACGTATGGCGCTGAGCTGGGATTAAAAGGTAAAGTTTGCACGCACTGGGCTTTAAATCCGCATCCTACCCTGATACCGGCCATTGAAGCGGGCTGGGTTCAGGCTGTGTTTTGCTTCGGCTCGGAAAAGGGCATGGAGGAGTATGTTGCTGCGCGGCCTGATATTTTCTCCATCGGCCCTGACGGCTCGCTTCGCTCAAACCGCGCATTTGCCCAGCTTGCGGGCCATTACGCTGTTGATATGTTCATCGGCTCAACCCTTGAGATAGACCAGTGGGGCAACAGCTCAACGGCTTCCACGGACCGCATTGTGGGATTCGGCGGCGCGCCGAACATGGGCGCCAATGCGCCGGGCCGGCGTCACCACACGAATGCCTGGCTTGAGGTCGGTAAAAATTATGCCATGAACACGCTGCTCAACGGGCCCATGCCCGTGGGCAAGCGCCTGATCGTGCAGATCGTGCAGTCTTGCCGCAATCCCGAGCGGCCAACATTCGTCGAGAAGCTGAGCGCTTGGGAGCTTGCCGAAAAAGCGAACCTGCCCCTGCCGCCTGTTATGATTTACGGGCAGGACCTTTCGCACATTGTGACCGATATCGGCATTGCCCATCTCTACCGCTGCAAAGACCTTGACGAGCGGCGGGCCTGCATCTGCGCTGTGGCAGGGGTTGCGCCGCTGGGGAAACTCGTTGATGTAAATAAGATTGATGAGCTTCGCAGCCGCGGGCTTGTGCAGTATCCGGAAGATTTGGGTATTAATCCCGCTCATGCCACGCGCGAGCTGCTGGCGGCGAAATCATTTGACGAGCTTGTGGAGTGGTCGGGCGGGCTGTATAAAGTGCCGGAGCAGTTTTCGGCTTAGCAGGCTGTTGAAAAACGCCCATCTGCTGCGTTGCGCTCATCATGCTTCACTGCGGCGTACGAGAAAGTACGCCTCATTTCGCATGATTTCGCACGCCTTGCATCTGAGCATTTTTGAACAGCCTGCATTTAATGACTTTTTCAACAACCTGTTAGAGCCTGTTACCCCCCTGCCATGGGCGGGAAGATGCTCAGCACATCACCATCAGAGACTCTATCGCCGGCTTCTTTCTGTTCGCCGTTTATCAGTGTGAGCCTGGGTATTTTTTCAGGAATGCCGAGCGCGGTGAGCACATGGGCGATTGTCGTCCCGTCGGGGAACTCGCGCACGGCAACGCCTTTACTGCCTTCGCCGAGATAGCTGCGCAGCATTGAATACAGCTTTATCGTAATCCGCATGATGTCTACCTGTTTAAGTGCCCTGGGCGCGGGCACCGTGCCCCTACTCTGCTCCCTGACTCCTGAACCCTGGTTCCTAAAACTGCGGCGGCGCAAGCTCCTCGATTTTCGGGCAGTCGCGCCTGCCGAGACAGCCATGTTGTTCAAGCTCGCCGGCTTCCGCTGCAAGACCTACTTCGCGCAGGCGCTTCTCCGTTGGCAGGCCGTCTTCCGAGCAGCCACGGTACCAGTAGTATTCCGCAAGCATGCCGGGATGATGAATCGGGTCATCCTCGCCGCGGCGCGTGCCGCTGCGGTAATCATCCTTACGTGTTATGCCCAGAAGCGCGTTAAAACATTTTTCAAGCTGGTAGGCCCGCTCGGCTGCTTCAAAAAGACCTGACGGGTCAAGGCCCGTTGCGGCCTGATACATTTCGCCTAATTCCTTAAACAGCACCAGCGGATCGCCGAACACATCGCAGGCCACGACGGGTATGAAGCACACCCCCAGGCAGTCCAGAAGCATTTTGTAGTCCTCGCTCCACCACACTGCGCGGCCCTTGGCAACGGGGCTTGCATGGTCGCACATTTCCTCGGGCTGATTCTTGCCCAGGGCCCGCTCGATCATATCCGGTATGCCGAGCATGGCCATAAAAGGGTGGCCCTTAAGATGATCGGCGCCCCGTGTGGCAACCGATGAGGCAAGGCTCATGGCCACGGCCTGCGTGCAGTTATAGGTAAATGACAGGCCCTTGGTATGGAAGCCGTAGTCGGCTGCCTCGGGCTTGAGCTTTTTCAGTATCATGGGCATGCTGTCGGCAAGCACATTGCCGAAGCCTTCGCGGCGGCTGATCATATCGAGCATTTTCGACAGCACTGCCACATCGCCCCAGTTGAGCTCAATGCCGCCCGTGTCCTCTTTCGTGAGAATGCCGCGCTGCCAGCATTCCATGGCCATGGCCATGATCCAGCCGAAGGTGATGCAGTCCATCCCGAGGCGGTTGAGCTTGTCGGAGATATGCACGAGCGACGGGAAATCGAATATGCCCAGAAGCGGCCCCATATTGGTGTAGTGGCCGAACTCGAGCTTGTCTGATTTTTCGCCTTTAAATGGTCCCTCATCGACTCCCCATTTTATGGTGCAGGCAACCGGGCAGCGGTAGCAGGCGCTCTGCCCCTTTTTATATTTTTCGACCAGCATGGTGATATCGTAGTTTTCAAGCTGCTCGGGCGTGATGCGGACCTGCTGGTTTTTGATGCGGGTCTGGCTGCTGTTTTGAGCGATGAGCATGAGCGAGCCGTATTCCTTATGTGAGTAGGTCACATGGCCAGCCCAGAGCTTGAGGTATTTGTCGGCAAGCTCTTTAAACGCTTTTTCATCGGCCACCGGCACGTCTCCCGTGCCTTTGACAATGATTGCCTTGAGGTTTTTTGAGCCCATAACGCAGCCCATGCCGGTTTTGCCATTGCAGCTAATGCGGCTGGCGCCAGAATAAATATTCGCATACCGTACGAGATTTTCGCCTGCCGGACCGATGCGCGCGGATTCGCATTTGCCGAAGCGCCCCTGTATCCTTGTATCGGTTTCATAGGAATCAAGGCCCCACAGGTCTGCGGCATCGACGATTTCAGGCTTTTTGCCTTTTTCAATATACAGGGCGGAAGGCTTCTCAGCCCTGCCGGTTATAACGATATGGTCATAGCCCGCCTGCTTCGCCCGGGCCGGGAAAAAGCCGCCGGCATTTGAATCGCCGAAGATGCCGGTAACCGGGCTTTTAGCGGTGACGGTAAAGCGTGAGCAGCAGGGGAAGGTTGTGCCCGCAAGAATGCCGAAACCGAAGATAAGCACGTTTTCAGGAGAAAGTGCGTCTGCCGCAATATTGTCTTTCAACCCTTCATATAAAAGGCGGGCATTAATGCCCGCGCCGCCGATATAGCCGCGCTGCAGCTCCTCTGAAAGCGGTTCTTCCTGAATATCTTTTGTGGTGAGGTTAACCCGTAGAATTTTCCCCTGCCAGCCATAAACATTTTTTGTCATACCGGTTTTCTCCCATAAATTGTTGCCAATACAACTAAATATACCCTGAATAACGGCCAAGTTCAAGGCGGGTTTGAAAAAACATACCCGTGAGCTATTGCGGTATGCGCCTGCGCAGTCAGCCTTTTTTCTGTATTTCGGAATCCTATGAAACCCTGTTTTTATTTGACAAGGTGAAGTAGAGATTTATATAATGCCGCGAGCCGCAAAGGCTTAATTGAGAAAAAAACTGCAACCCTTATAAACCTTATTGACTGAAGGAGAGTTTCATGGCAACCAAAGCACCAAAATCAGCACCCTCCCCGTTTCTTCCGTTCATGGATGCCCATGCCAAGGCCCTGAAAATGAACCTTAAGGACCTGACGGTAGAAGCACTCAAGTCCCTGTTCGGGCATGTGTACTATATCTGGCGCACCTTTAAGCCCGCACTGGGCGAAAAGGACGGCCTGAAATATTACGGCAATGTCTGGGGCGCCCTGGCCGACATGTCTTTTGACGGTGCCATGGCAAAGTTCGGCTTGAAGGAAGTAAAAGACCTGCCGACCCTGGGCCGCATTGTGGAAGACTGCTTCATCGGCGTGCCCGCGCTCTACATTACGCGGCGCAATACGGCAACCGAGCATGTGGGCCATGTGCAGTGGTGCGCAAACCCCGCGTACGGCCCGGCTGACTGCACCTATTGCCGTCATGATTACTATCGTCAGGAAGTGTATCTGACCTATGTCTATATCTGGGAGCTGATCGAAAAGGCCAAAAAGGCCGGCCTGAAGGAAGAGATCCTTGTTGATCTGCCCTCCGGCCGCTGCCGCGACGGCGCAGCCTGCGCCTGCCAGATCATTCTGCGCACCCGCGACGCCAACCCCGACCTGCCCCTGCCCGAAGTCGAAAGAAGGTTCATCGACCTTGAGATGGGCGACCAGGAGCCCGTGGCCTATATCCTGAAAAAACAGAAGCGCACCTTTGAGGAGCAGGGCCCCGGCTCATTCCTCGGCTTTTTCGCCGTTGATTTTCTTGCCTGGTTGCAGCTGTTCCTGAACGTAAAGCCCAAGGCAAAAGAGATTTATCTGAAGCTGTGGCAGAACTTCCCCAAAATGTGGGTGAAAGATGCAAAGCTTGATCTCGAAATCGGCAAAATCAAGACCGCCGAAGACATCGCTTCCATCATCGCATACTGCGAAAAGAAGAAGTACATTGCCTTCACGCAGACCAAAAATGCCGACGGCACCGTGACCCTGACCGCTGCGGCTGACCCCTTTGTGCAGGTCGGCGACATGCTGCAAGCCCCGCCTGCCTACAAGGCAGACCTTGCCGCCATGGATGAAGATTTTATCGCCAATGTTCTGAAGTCAACCAGGACCGACAAGAAGGCATCCTTTAAGATCAAGTCGCACATCGCCAAGGGCGCCAAGACGACCGAGATCATTGTCAGCATGAAGTAAGCTTTAAATTTTATATGTGAAAAAGGGGGCCAGACCGGCCCCTTTTTTATTCCGGCCCCGATGCAGTGCTGTCTTGTCTCTCCGGAAAGATCGCCCCTATTTAAGAATGAACAGGACATTGACATACTGCCGTGAAAACTGTATAACTCAACACTGTTTTTTGAACATACACGGGCGATTAGCTCAGTTGGATAGAGTGTTGGCCTCCGAAGCCAAAGGTCGTGCGTTCGAGTCGCATATCGCCCACCACGTAAAATCAAGCACTTGGCCATCATTTGGTTAAGTGCTTTTTTATGCCCAAAAACATTATTACACCACCTATTACACCCCCAGGGGCAAATTACACTTTTAAAACTCGAAATCTCGGGCCATAAAAAAAGCGGGGCTCCCCCAACCCATTTAAAAAAACAGACTACTTTTCCACAGATCAGCAATTCGGTTTCAGGCGGACAAAAGGCAGGGGGTAACTTGCCAAGGGTAGGCAGTTAAAGGCAGCTTACAAGGCGATTGTGTGCGCCTGATGTGGCATTGTGCAGCAGGGCAAAAGGTTGTATAAAACAAGCCACATAGCTTTCAAATACTTTCAGACCTGATTAGCTTACGAATTAAAGCATTCATTGTAGTTGAATCTTCCAACTGTACTCTCTCAAATTTTTTGGCAGCAGCAGCCCGATTGACCCGATCTTTAATGTGATAAGGCAATAATGCGTCTTCGCCTTGCCATTTATCATTACTGCGAGTATTTAGGCTGCCATAGTAGTAAGGCCAAAATTGACGGGTTTTAGCTGCTGCAGCTTCTTCGGACAACCCTTCCTCACGGTGCTTTAAATAACTAGCGCCTTTGCAGGTATTATCCCCCTTTTCAAAAGCTTGTAGATCGCTAAAACTCAAATTTGAAAACCATTCTATATCCTCATCTCGTACAAGGTTTTCATCATCAGGATGAAGAGGGAAGTCTTGTGGGTTTAATGTCTTTCGATTCGAGCGGAATACTGTCCACAAAATAATAGCAATTACAACACAACCAATAATCCATTTCATGATAACCCCTTGAGAAATTGTTAAGTTCAGTCCTTATCCCCCAACCATAGGCGCAATCACTTCAAGCACTTTTCGGGTAACTGCCCTTAGCGCAGGGCTGCGCTCAAGGGCGGCATTGATGCTGTCGGCATTGTTGTAATAGATTTGTATTAACTTGCGGCCTATGGCGTTCTTAACAAGAGAGCTATCACGGAAAGACCGCAGGTTGTCAAGTTTAGTGTCCCCCTCACCTAGCAACTTTAAGGCAGGACAAACAACGGGGGTATCATTAAAAGATTCACACTGCCCTGAGCGCACAGGCAGAACATAATTGCCAACTTGAATTGGACTGATACAAAATCGCCGTCCGCCTGAGAAGTCTACACAATATACTACGGTCGAAATGGACAATTCGGGATAGGCGAGAGTAGATGTCCAATATTGGTCTGGCTGAACATTTTTGAAATCTTGTTTATTCAGCCATGCTGCTGGGCTAGATGCCTCAACATTCACCAAACTTTGTAACTCAGACAAGGTGGGTAACCGCCATCCATCGCAACCGCTAAGCGCTAAAGTACCGCAATATTTAAATGCTTCAGCCCAAGTTTTTTGCCCCGTATCACCATTTCTTGCCCACAAAAGACCTGTGGCACTATCACTAACAACGTTTTTATAAACAGTAAATTGGGGGGTTGCTGTCGTCGTGGTCGTGCCGATGCCAATGGTCGTCGTGGTTGTCAGCTGTGTGGTCGTGGTTGTCAGCTGTGTGGTCGTAGTTGTCGGTTGTGTGGTCGTGGTTGTCGGGTGTGTGGTCGTGGTTGTCGGTTGTGTGGTCGTAGTTGTCGGTTGTGTGGTCGTGGTTGTCGGTTGTGTGGTCGTGGTTGTCGAAGGCAGGGTAAACAAAGCAGCAGGATAGCCATACCACGGATTCCCAAAACCCGAGGCCTCGGCTAGATAGTAAACAGTAAAGCCACTTGCGCAAGCACCAAAAACGGTTTCACCCAACTGAGGAGCATTTCCGTAAAAATATGCACCGGACAAATTGGTGCAACCCCCAAAAGTATTATCCCCCATGCTCGTAACTTTGCTCGGAATTGATACGCTGGTCAAACCGGTACAACCGGAAAACGCATAATGCCCAATGCTCGTAACACTGCTTGGGATGGTTATACTGTGCAAACCAGTGCAACCTTGAAAAATATGTTGCCCAATGCTCGTAATACTGTCAGGAATGGTGACGCTATTCAAACCGGTACAACCTTCAAAGGCATGTTCCAAAATGTTTGTAACGCTGCTCGGAATGGTCACGCTTGTCAATGTGGTTATATTATAGAAAGCATTATTACTAATTGTCGAAGTCCAAAAACCACCCAATTTATCAGGGATTGAGATAACCCCACCAGCACCAGTATACGCCGTTAATGTGGCGTAACCACCAGACTCGGTATAAGTATAATCCCCATCTTGCGCTGCAAAGGCAGATGATGACAGAAACACAGAAACAAAAACCAAAAACGATAGAATGAATATTGGTTTACTGAACTGCATATATAACCCCCTTTGAAAATTATTAATTTTCATTTAATATCAGCTAACATCACTTGGACTAGTAAAGCAATAAGAAACTCTTTAATAAAAGGGGAGCCACTAGGGGCGGACGGGCAGCAAAGCACTGAAGCTAATTCAGCAAGCGCAAAAATAAAGCGGCAACACGGATGATAACGGCCCATTATGAAAGAACGCAAAAGGCATGACAGCAGCTTTACCGCTGGCATGAGCTTTTGTTCCCTGATTTCATAATGTCGCGTTATCAGCTGTTATTGCCGCGTTCAACTATTCGCGTGCGTGCCCAGGACGACAAAAAACAAACAGCGTGGGCGGGCGGGGGAATTAAAATGCTTTTGATTTCT
>Ga0118677_10009402_pt1 | contig 15278 bp, 14 predicted proteins | sample AliMusrvi5mmetaG_FD_86154 | JGI IMG/M metagenome (GOLD analysis project Ga0118677, IMG submission 86154)
CCTTTATACCGATGAGATTTGTTGTTTCAAGTACCGAATTATTAAAACATCTGATTGCTATAAGCAGGGTAATCAGCAGTAAGAACACCTTACCTATTCTCGATAATTTTCTGATTAAGCTCGAAGATAAAACGTTATTAATTACAGCCTCGGATCTGGAAACTACCCTAACCACCAGGATTGAGCTTGAAAATTCTGCCGAAGATGGTTTAATAGCCATTCAAGCCAAGATTATGCTTGATACATTAAAAGAGTTTCCGGAACAACCTCTTACATTCAATATCGATCCTGATACACTTGCTGTGGAGATCCTCTCTGCAAACGGTAAATTTTCGATTGTAGGGCATAATGGGGAAGATTTTCCGGTTTTGCCTAAACTTGCTGAGAAACATAATGAAATAAGCCTGCCGCATGATCTTTTACTTGCTGGTATCAATAAAACCCTTTTTGCCACTGCCGACGATGAACTTCGTCCGGTTATGAACGGTATTTTTATTGAACTCTCACCAGAGGAGATTGCCTTTGTTGCTTCCGATGCCCATAAGTTGGTCCGGTATAAGCGGAGCGATGTAAAATACACCGATGTGGCCTCATTTATTCTTCCCAAAAAGCCGGCATCTTTACTGAAAAATCTACTTCCACGTGAGGATTCGGATGTGAAACTTGAATTCGATGAAAAGAATGCGTTTTTCACACTCAATGGATTCAAAATGGTTTGTCGTTTGGTTGAAGGGAAATACCCGGCCTATAATTCGGTGATTCCATTGAATAATCCAAATGAGCTGGTTATTGACAGGGTGGAATTTTATACCACACTCAAGCGGGTGTCAGTATTTGCAAATCAGGCAAGTAATCTTGTAAGGTTGAAACTTACCCCGACAGAACTTATTGTCTCGGCTCAGGATATTGATTTTGCTATTTCGGGTGTTGAAACCATTAAATGTGAATATGAGGGACAGCCTATGGAGATTGGATTTAAGTCAACTTTTCTCGTGGAGATTCTTTCTAACCTCTCTTCCTCAGATGTTAAGATGAAACTTTCAGATCCTTCGCGGGCAGGGTTGTTGCTTCCGGCAGAAAAAGAGCTCGAATATGAAGATGTTTTGATGTTGTTGATGCCAATGATGATCAATGCCTGATTCGTAAAAATTACAATTACATCAAGCCTGGTGGTTATCGAACTGCCGGGTTTTTTATTTTAAATATATCCCTTATGAAGCTAAATCTTAAGAACCCCATTATATTTCTGGATCTCGAAACCACAGGGATAAATGTAGTAACGGATCGTATTGTGGAGATCGCCCTTTTAAAGATATATCCCGACGGTCGCGAGGAGGAGAAACTTCAGCGGATTAATCCGGGTATCCCAATTCCTCCGGAGACATCGGCCATCCACGGAATCTATGATGAAGACGTGAAAGATGCCCCTCAATTCAAAGAGGTCGCAAAGATATTTGCCAAATTTATTGAAGGGTGTGATCTGGCAGGCTTTAACTCTACACGATTCGATATCCCACTACTCTCTGAGGAGTTTCTAAGGGTAGATGTCGACGTGGATATGAAGAAACATAAATTTGTAGATGTGCAGATTATTTTTCATCGGATGGAAAAAAGGACCCTTGCAGCTGCCTATAAATTTTATCTTGCCCAGGAGCTTGAAAATGCCCACAGTGCAATGGCGGACACCAAGGCAACTTATGAAGTTTTAAAGGCACAACTCGATCGGTATGATGGAGTTGAATTTGATGATAATGGAAAAAAATCTACCCCGGTAGTCAATAATATTGAGGCCTTGGCATCATTTTCAGCTTTTGATAAAAGTGTGGATTTCGCCGGTCGGATCGTTTTCGATGAGAAAGGTGTGGAAGTCTTTAATTTTGGAAAACATAAAGGGAAACCGGTTGAAAAGGTTCTTCAGGAAGAACCAGGCTATTTTTCCTGGATGATGCAGGGTGAGTTTCCAAGATACACCAAAAAGGTTCTGACCGCAATAAAACTGAGGGATTTAAACCGGAAAATCTAGGTTAGGTATTAATTCTAATTTTTATCTTTGTTAAATAGTTTTTAAACAAAATAAGTATGAAGATTATTTGTATTGGTCGGAATTACCTGAAACATGCCAGAGAGCTGGAGCATGACATTCCTACAGAGCCTGTTTTTTTCATGAAACCTGATTCATCCTTATTATTGGATAACCGGCACTTCTATCTTCCGGGATTTTCCAGTGAGATTCATTATGAAGTGGAACTTGTTATTAAAATTAATCGCCTAGGAAAAACCATCGAGGCACGCTATGCCCACCGCTATTACGACGAAATTGGTCTTGGTGTAGACTTTACCGCCAGGGACGTACAACGCAATCTTATTGAAAAAGGGTTGCCGTGGGAAAAGGCAAAAGCTTTTGACGCATCTGCTGTTCTGGGCGAATTCCTGCCAAAAGAGGAGCTTGGTGATCTTTGTCAGATCGACTTCTCGCTGCGAAAAAATGGTGAAACAGTCCAACATGGAAATTCCAGGGATATGATATTTGCAGTTGATACCATAATTGAGCATATCTCGCAATACGTAACACTAAAAATCGGCGACCTCATCTATACCGGAACTCCAGCCGGCGTGGGTCCTGTTAAAATCAACGACCGTCTTGAAGGTTTTATTGGTGAACGGAAGATGTTTGATTTTTTGATCAAATAATTTTTTTAGGTTTTGTAAAATACGGCAGTGAAAAACCTGAAATTTCGTTTCAGGTTTTGTTGCTATGTAAGCAACTTGGAAATCTCCTTTTGAATTTAATTATTCGGAATTTAACATTCCAATAGCCCATTTGATCTCCATCACGGTTCAGTAAACTCTTTATTCTTTCATCCTTTCCCTTATCGGACGGGTAAAATATGCGTTTTAGTGGTTCTTTGAACGTCTTTTCGCTTCAGTTAATTTCACTAAAATCTCTGTTTTTACTCATTTTTGCACCCCTATTATTTATTCCTTTCAATTTTATTAATGTGTAAGTATTAAATAATCAAATATATATAACTATTTTCAAAATATTTAAAAATATTTAGTACTATGTGTTGCATAGTACCATCTTTAGGATGTATATTTGTAATACATACTTCAGGGTATAAGATGGTATTATAATTAATAGTTTCAACAATGAAAAAGGCGATAAGAAATTTGAATTTGGGAGTTTTACTGACAGGGTTGGTAATTCTCTCTTCTTGCGGCAACAGCGTGAAGGTCAGTTCTGCCATTGGGATCAATGTTGTCAATCGTACAATTCCTGCCTTAACGATAAAACTAACCCGGTTTTCAGAAGCTAAAATAGGAGAATTTTTAAAAAGTTCATCGCTAGCAGATAAGGGAAGCGGTACAAACGTTAAAAAAGTTGAGAAACCAATAGTTAATCCAAGGGTCAAGCCGATCTCAATAAGTGTTCACCGGGATGCCCGTCTGGTATAAATATTCCGGAGAAAAGGGAGAAATCGGGTATCAAGAGATTATTTATCTGAACGCCATTAAAAATTTTAAAATTATGAACCTCGAAAATACAAAAGCTCAGATGCGGAAGGGGATTCTGGAGTACTGTATACTATTGAACCTTTCAAAAAAACCATCTTATGCATCAGATATTATTGCAGAGATGAAAGTAGCTCAGATGATTGTGGTGGAAGGGACCTTATACCCCCTGCTGACCCGGTTGAAAAACGATGGTTATCTTGGCTATCGCTGGGAGGAGTCGTTACAAGGACCACCCCGAAAATATTATGAACTTACTCAGGATGGAAAGTTATTTCTCAATGAACTTGATATGGCCTGGGGGGAACTTGTCGAAGCAATCAATCAAATTAAAAAATAACCACCTTAGAAAATCATATCACCATGAAAAAAACATTTACAATCAACATTAGTGGGACAGTTTTTCATATTGACGATGATGCGTATGAAAGACTTAATAGCTATATTTTACAGATTAACAAGCACTTTGGTAATGATGCAGAGGCTCAGGAAATCGTTGAAGATATCGAATCGCGTATTTCCGAGCTTTTTCAGGAGCGTGTAAAAGATGGCAATGAAGTCATTACCATTGAACATGTAGAAGAGATAATCCGTATTATGGGATTACCTGAAGCGTTTGATGATGCCAAAGAGGCAGAGGAGACCAGGGTGAAATCACCGCGTCCCCGGCTGAGAAAACTGTATCGCGATCCTGATGACCGTGTCTTGGGTGGTGTTTGTAGCGGATTAGGTGCATATTTAAATTTTGACCCTGTAATTATACGGTTAATCTTTGTCCTGCTTGTATTTCTTGGAGCCGGTTCAAGTTTGATAATTTACATTATTCTCTGGATTGTGGTTCCCAAGGCGTCAAATTCGGCCCAACGCCTGGAGATGAGAGGGGAAGAGGTCAATATCAACAATATATCCAAGAATATTAAAGAAGAGATTCAGGATGTAAAGGAGAACTACGAAAAATTCAAGGCCAGCGGAAAGGGGCGAGATCGGATGGATCAGGCCGGTTCTGTCGCCTCATCAATCCTTAGCGCAGGTTTAAAGGTAATTGCTGTAATTATTGGAATTGCCCTTGTCTTTGCCGGGATATTCGCAATTATTGCACTTGTAACTTCAATGTTTGTTACCAATGAATTTCTTGGCGTTTTCCCCTTTGGTCATAGAATACCCCAATACCTCGATTTGTTTATAAGCGGTAACACCTTTTTCTGGTTCTGGATCGCTATTGGATTAGTGGTTGGAATCCCTTTATTATTGATTGCCTATTTGGGAACCAAACTGATCTTTCGGTTCAAATCGAGTAATGGTGCAGTTGGAATGACCTCTCTTGGACTCTGGGTGATTGGTATTATCCTGTTGATATTTATCCTTGTAAAAGGCCTGGGTGACTTTAAAAGCGTTTCAACGAGCACAAAACAGGATGTTGTATTAACCAAATCTGATACGCTCTATCTTAAACTTGGAAACGATGAATTTAGCGAGTTCATGGATTCAAATATCAACTTCGATGGTCTTCGTATTGCGGCACTCAATGGAAAACAATTTCTCCTGTATGAACCCAAACTTGATATTGTAAAAAGTGAAACGAACGATTTCAGTTTGGTTATCAAATCAAAAGCAAGAGGTCGTAATTTGGATAATGCGCAGAATAATGCCCGTGATATGAACTATAAGTACGAATTAAGGGACTCACTCATCACTTTCCAACCGTGGTTTATGATGCCTGACAAATCGGTTTGGCGCATGCAGCAGATCGAAATTACACTGAAGGTTCCAGAAAATAAAACCATTTATATAAGCAACGAAATGGTTAAAATTCTTAGTGACATTAAAAATACCTCCGATATGTGGGATGGTGATATGGGGGGCAAATACTGGACCATGAAACCCGAAGGATTGGAAATTGCACAAAGAAAACAAGCCCCTGTTGTAACACCTAAAAAAATCAAAAAATGAATACTATAAACCGTTTTGCACTTACGATTGTTCTTCTGCTTACTTTTACAGTAGTGATTGCCCAAAGCAGATCGTATCATATATATGACCAATATGCACAACGTGAAGGGTTTATCTCACTCTCTTTTTCAAAAGCAATGATCGATGCTGTAAACTTAACAATTGACGAGGAGAACAAAAAGGTTACCGGTGATCTCATGGAAGTGCGGATTCTGTTAGTGAACCGTGAGAAAAATAAGGAGATCGGTTCACTTTACAAGCTCTTCTCAGGGAAGTTTGAAAAGTTAAATTACCGGAAGATCGACCCCTCGGATAGCAAAGGAAGCGAGAATGTGGAATTCTGGATTGAAGGGAATTCAAAAACTGTCAAAGAGTGCCATGTAATCGTTTGCAACAGTGACGATAAAGAGTTCAGTTGTCTGGTTTCATTCTATGGGAATTTCAAGGTTGAAGACCTTAAAAGTTTTGAAAAATTCAGCCGTAAACAGGCTGAAAAAAAGGATGAAAATGAGTAATCTAGTATACAATAAATGGTTTAAGTTTGGCCTAACCGCTTCTGTTTATCTGTTATGGGTAATATGGCTCAGCAATTTCTGGTGGTTGATCGGACTTATAATCATTTTTGATACCTATATTACCAAACGGGTTCACTGGGCATTCTGGAAGAAGAAGAATCCTCCTGGAGGGAAGCAAACCAAGTTGGTGGAATGGGTAGACGCTTTAATATTGGCAGTTATTGCAGCCACATTTATAAAGCTCTTCTTTATAGAGGCTTATACCATTCCAACTTCTTCAATGGAGAAATCGATGATGGTTGGTGATTACCTGTTTGTCAGTAAAACAGCTTATGGCCCTAAGATGCCAAATACACCGATCTCTTTTCCATTTGTCCACAATACGATGCCCCATACCAGGTCCTTACAATCTTATTCAACTCTTATTCATTATCCATATCGAAGAATTGCAGGAACGGGGAAGGTGAGAAACGACGATGTTGTGGTGTTCAATTTCCCTGAAGGTGATACTGTTTCAGTAAATTTGCAGGAAACAAGCAGTTATTATGAGTTGGTCCGTTTGTATGGCCGCGACCGGGTTTGGAGTGACAAGAGAACATTTGGGGATATTGTTTACCGTCCGGTGGATAAACGGGAAAACTATATCAAACGATGTATCGCTATTCCGGGGGATTCCCTCAAAATTGTAAACGGGGAGGTATTTGTCAACGGTATGCTGCAGAAAAAAATTCCGGGAATACAATATAAATACCTTGTTACGACTAATGGAGAGGCTCTAAACGAGGCTCTTCTTGAGAAATTGGATATTTCCCATTCTGAGCTGGAAGGTAATGGTGCGCAATATCTGTTATCTTTAACCACTGCTCAGTATGAGCGGTTGGATGGATTAAAATTTATTCAATCCAGGGTGAGGTATCTTATACCTGCAGGTGAGGGTGATCCGGCTTTGTTCCCGCATGATCCTAAGCTAGGGTGGAATCTTGATAATTTTGGCCCTGTATGGATTCCCAAAAAAGGGGTTACGATTAACTTAACCCTGTCCAATCTGCCTTTCTATAAAAGAGTAATCGGTGTTTATGAAAGGAATAATTTGGAGGTAAAAGATGGGGTAATTTTTATTAACGGATCGCCAGCTTTGAGCTACACGTTTAAAATGGATTATTACTGGATGATGGGCGATAACCGCTACAACTCGGCGGACTCAAGGTATTGGGGATTTGTGCCTGAGGATCATATTGTTGGTAAAGCCTCATTTGTCTGGCTATCGTTGGATAAGAATAAGAGTTTTCTTTCAAAAATCCGATGGAACAGGTTTTTTATGGGGGTAAAATAGGGGATGAATTCGATAAAATATGTCAGTATTAAAAACTATAGTAATATTTATACTTGCTGGTCTTTGTGAAATTGGTGGTGGCTATTTAGTTTGGCTTTGGTTAAAAAGTGAAAAGCCCATTTGGTATGGAATTTTAGGAGGTATAATTCTCGTTTTTTATGGTATAGTTGCAACGTGGCAGACGTCGAATTTCGCCAGAGTTTATGCTACTTATGGAGGTTTTTTTATTGTTATGTCTTTACTTTGGGCAATGAAATTTGATAATTACTCACCAGACAAATATGATGTAATCGGAGCTACAATTGCTTTGTTGGGTGTTTGCATTATTTATTTTGCTCCACGTGTTTAATTTTCGACCAATACAATTGAAAATTAATTTTAAGTGCGGGTTTCAAAGTTTTAGCGCTTATCGAAGTTTGTTGTGTCTAGATAAGATATCACTTTGAAATCGGCAACGAACCATACAGCCAACGATCCGGGAATTGAATTTAAATATCTTTTTAGTTCTATTGTGCCGTCAGGCATAAAATATGGGTAGATAACGACCGTTGGTCGCTTTCTGTTCCGTCCCATCCGGAACAGAATATCTGACGACTATCGTTGTTTCTGCCCAACTCAAATTTCTGATGGGATGTACCGATAAGATTCGTGAAATTAGCGTCACCGGTCTTCGATTGGGTCGAACCGGTTATTACTTCCTCACCCTGTCCATCTCCCGCTCTGCATCCTTGGATTTTAGGCTTTGCCGCTTGTCGTAGTTAGCTTTACCACGGGCAAGGGCGATCTCCATCTTTGCAAGCCCCTTGTCATTCATAAATAACCTCACAGGGACTATTGTAAGGCCCGATTCCTTTAATTTCCGTTCAAGTTTGTTGAGTTCACGTCTGCTCATCAGGAGCTTTCGTTCCCGACGAACCTCGTGATTGTTAAGGTTCCCGAAATCGTATTCCGAGATACTCAGGTTTTTGATGTAGAGCTCACCCGAAACAAAATGGCAATAGGCATCATTCATGCTGACTTTTCCCAACCTGATCGATTTTATTTCGGTACCCAACAAGACGATTCCAGCTACGTATTTGTCGATAAATTCGTAGTCGAAGCTGGCCCTCTTATTCTTTATATTGATATGCTGTTGAACGATCATTTTTATATTCCGGAATTTCGATCTGCAAATTTAGCAAAACCGTGAACGATTCCCTAACCTCTTTACTGAATTGCTCCAAAGATTGCAGAAAGAATGTAATTGAGGATAATGTATGTGGCAAGAATCATCGTTGATGAAAGCATGCTGAAATTCAATTGTCGTTCGGACTCAATTTCGGGCAATACCTGTGCCCCGAAAAACAGAATATAAAACGAGTAGAGGGAAAATAATCCAGCAAAATAGATGTCGGGTGCCATTCCGAGTATTATCGTTACCAGAATCAACGGCAGGAAAGTGAAAAATACGAGTTTTGTGGCGATAGCGGGATCCGGGTTCCCACCATAGCTCCTGATAAGCGCACTGATTGAGAGAATACTAAATCCCAAAGAAAAGGTGATGCTCAAGATCGGTCTTAATCCGGCAATAACCAGCAATACGGTACTCAACGATTTCCCATCCTGATGAATATAAGTCCCCACAGTAGATGACAAGCCGGTAATCAGAAGAAGGGGCAAGGCAAAGTTTACAATTAAATGGCCAATTGAAGCATTCTCCTCCTTTATTTTGATCCACTCCTCCTTTGGTGATCCTATTATTCCTAGCGCCCGCGAGTATAAATTCTGAATAAATAGCTTTAAATTCATTTTTATCCTTTTAGATATCCAAAATTAAGCTAATTTGCCAAATATTTCTTATTCCTGATGACCGGATCCAAATTTGATATGGTAACGATACTGGGGCCAACAGCCTCAGGAAAGACTGAATTAGCTGTGAATCTGGCATATAAACTAAATGGAGAGGTAATATCTGCAGATTCCAGGCAAATTTACCGCCGAATGGATCTGGGAACAGGAAAGGATCTTACCGAATACAGGATTAATGGAACTGAAATACCCTATCACCTGATTGATATTGCGGAACCCGGTTATCAGTATAATGTATTTGAGTTTCAGCGCGATTTCTTAAATGTTTATCAGCAGTTAAAGGAAAAAGGAGCATTCCCGGTAATGTGTGGCGGAAGTGGGATGTATCTCGAAGCTATTTTGAAGGGTTACAAACTGATTCAGGTGCCGGTCAATGAAGAGCGGCGCTCTGAACTTCGTCTTTTATCACTTGAGGCGCTCAAGGAGATCTTAAGGAGTTATAAATCAATTCACAATACCAGTGATATTGAGAATGTTAAAAGAGCTGTCCGGGCGATTGAGATCGAAGAGTATTGTGCCATTCATCCTGAAGCTGATCTCTCATTCCCTCCGATAAATAGTCTGATCGTTGGTGTCCGGATCGAACGTGAGGTTCGCCGGAGAAGAATTACAGCTAGATTAAAGCAGCGGCTGGCGGATGGGATGATCGACGAAGTTCAGGAACTACTTAATGGCGGACTTCATCCAGATGACTTAACTTATTATGGACTGGAATATAAATATATAACTAATTACTTATCAGGCTTTTTATCTTATGATGAGCTGTTTGAGGCATTAAATATTGCTATTCACCAGTTTGCGAAAAGGCAGATGACCTGGTTCCGCAAGATGGAGCGCGAAGGGTTTAAAATTAGATGGATTGATAGCGAATTGAGAACAGAAGATAAAACAGCGCTAATTATTAAATGGCTTGAAGGTTAATTGTTCCCGCGACCTCTTCTGAACAAAACTATCAATCTGAGCGTTACTAAAATATAACCTGGTCGAAAATATAAATTTTAAAAGAATCAGAAAGTTTCAATGAATATCATTATTAAAAACGAAGAGCAGATCGACGGAATCCGTAAGAGTTCAAAACTGGCCGGCGAAGTACTAAACTATATTTCAGAATTTGTTAAAGAGGGGGTATCCACGGGATATCTGGACCAACTTATTCATAATTATACCATAGAACATGGCGCCATTCCGGCCACACTCAATTACAGCGGTTTTCCAAAATCGTGTTGCATTTCACCGAATGATGTGATCTGTCATGGGATCCCTTCCGATGATGTGATTTTAAAGAACGGAGACATCCTCAATATTGATATAACCACAATTCTGGGTGGTTTTTTCGGTGATACAAGTAAAATGTTTATTGTTGGAGAGGCCTCCGACGCGGCGCAAAGACTGGTTAATGCCACCAAGCATTGCCTGAACCTTGGTATTCAACAGGTAAGACCCGGGAATTACCTGGGTAATATTGGGTATGCAATATCACGTTATGCTATAGCTCAGGGGTTTACGGTAGTCTATGAATATTGCGGACATGGTGTGGGGATTGAGTTTCATGAAGATCCTCAGGTTGATCATGCAGCACGGAAAAATAGCGGACCCATTATGAAACCCGGAATGATCTTTACCATTGAGCCGATGATCAACGAAGGAAAGCCCAGGGTGAAAGTCGATGAATTGGATGGCTGGACTGCCCGGACAGTTGACAGGAAGTTATCTGCTCAGTTTGAACATACTATTTTAGTCACGAAAACTGGATATGAAGTGCTTACAGATGTTCTGAACGAATATCCCAATTAGTGAATTGATTCGTTTAGGCAAGTTACAAATAACTTTTAAGATCTGAAAATGAAATCATTGTCACCCCATTCTCGTTCCATTTCTCAAAGGGAAGGGGTAACATTGGAAGTTCTTTGATTGCATCTTTCACCACATAAACCTGAATTCCACGTGTTGTTAATCCCATTACCGCATTATCGACACAGATATTTGTCGTAACTCCGTAAACAATTACCCGATCAGGATTTAGAATTTGCAAAATTGTTTCTGTATATCTATTTCCGGCAAATACATCAAATGCGTTTTTCCGAAGTATAATATTTCTGTATTTAACAGGGTTGTCCAATTCAGGGATGATTTTCAGTTCAGAATCCCAGTCGATAATAAGCGGAGTTTCGGGGTCTGTTTCTGAGATGAATTCAGCGCCTGAAGATCCAGCCATGCAATGCTGAGGGAATTTTGTTATAAAATCCGGGTTATCTGAAATTTCAAAGGCATTAATCTGATGGTAATCGCAAGTATTCACCACCCGGATACCCTTCGATTTTGCCAATGCTGTAATTATTTCAAGAACCGGTCTGATTACTTCAGCTCCAGTGACATATAGCTTCCCTAGCGGATCGATAAAATCCTCCTGGGTATCCACATTCCAGAACAGGATACTTTTATTATTCATTGTCAATATCGTATTTTACTAATAAATGTCTATTTTTTAGCCTGACGGATCTTAAATTCTGCTAAACCTCTGTCCAGAAAATCTATAAAATGATCTGGATTCAGATCCCGGGCAGTTGGTTTGATAAGCAGTTGCTGGTCATGATCAAGCAAAACATAGTAAGGTTGAGCATTGACACCAAATCTTGAAATCTGAAAATCGGCAAATTTTTTACCGATATTTTTTTTCACTTTATGGTCATAGGATGAGGTAATCCATTCACTTTCCGGAAGCGCCGTCTTATCATCCACGTATAATGCGATGATCACAAATTCGTTTTTGAGTTTATCCAACACCCGCGGATCAGACCAGACGTTGGCCTCCATTTCCCTGCAATTGACACAGCCATGACCTGTGAAGTCGATAAATACTGGTTTATTTCTGGCCTTGGCGCAAGCTAATCCCTGTTCAAAATCGAAGAATCCTTCCAGGCCGTGGGGCAACTCGAGAAATTCACTGAATTTTGGTTTTTCGCATACAGCGGATGTCGAATTAAGTTGATATCCATTTCCCGCCGCGTGGTCTACAAGTTTGACTTCATCCCTTATAATCTTATGGAGGTCAAAATCGTGGGAGGTCATTGGGGGAAGGTAACCTGAAATTGCCTTGAGCGGAGCTCCGAACATTCCGGGAATCAGATAAACCACAAATGTGAAAGTAATTATTGACATCATCAATCGGGGTACGGTGATATGTTTGGTTTCACTGTCGTGTGCAAACTTCATTTTTCCAAGCAAATAGAACCCCATCATTGTGAAAATAACGATCCAGAAGGCGATATAAACTTCACGGTCCAGTATTCGCCAATGGTAGGTCTGATCGGCAATACTCAGAAATTTAAGTCCCAGGGCTAATTCCACAAAACCGAGAACGACCTTAACCGAATTAAGCCATCCGCCCGATTTAGGCAAATTAGAGAGCCACTGTGGGAAAAGGGCAAAGAGGGTGAAAGGGAGCGCAAAGGCCAGGGAAAATCCAAGCATCCCGATGATAGGTTTGACAACCATTCCACCGGCTGATTCCACGAGAATGGCGCCCACAATTGGACCTGTGCAGCTAAAGGAGACTAAAACCAATGTTAAAGCCATAAAAAATGCACCGCTTATCCCTCCTTTATCAGCAAATCGGTCTGTTTGGTTACCCCAGCTTCCGGGGAGAATGATTTCAAAAGCTCCGAAAAATGAGAAGGCGAACAGGACAAAAACGATAAAAAACAGCACATTTGGTATCCAATGGGTACTTATCCAATTGGCAAAATCGGCTCCCAGAGTTAGCGCAACCAGGGTGCCGATGAGTGTATAGATTAAAATTATGGATCCGCCATAGATAAAAGCCTGCATCCGGGCCTGGGCTTTCGATTTGCTGGAGTTCATGAAAAAAGATACCGTCATTGGTATCATAGGAAATACACATGGAGTAAGAATGGCTGCCAATCCGGCAATAAAGCTGAAAATCAGGAACCACCACAGGCCATGTCCTGTGTTTTCCTGACTATCTTTATTTCCTGGATTATTTACCAAAGAATCCTCAGTACCTTGAATTTTCATGGAGAAATCATGCTCATCGAGGGTACATGTTTCGTCATTACAGCTTTGATATTCGACTGATCCCTTTATTTCAAAGCTCTTTGGAGTGAGAAGTCTTATTTTCTGTACGAAGACAACTTCCTTACTAAAGAATTCGAGATCCATATTAAAGATCTTGTCAAATTCTTTGGTTGGAGCAGATAGTGGTGTGGTCTCTCCGATTAACCTGAAGCAACTGCTATCCGGGGTAAAAGTAAAGGAGGTTTTAACGGGGCCTCCATCGGGCAGTTTAGTTGAATAAATATGCCATCCGGATTGGATCTTTGCAGTTATAGAGAGCTCAATCTCCCCCTTATTGGAGAGCGAACGCTGGTTTAGATTCCAAATCACCGGTTTTGTTAATTGGGCGAAAGATTGGAGACCGGTGCAAAGAAAGAGAAAAAGAAGGAGTAAGGATTTTTTCATTTTACAAACATAAAATTTCAAAGCTACAAAAAAAGCTCATGCATTTTGGCATGAGCTCCTATTGTCTAAAAGATAATTTCTTCAGCGTTCTCGTCATAGAACTTTGAGTCGAGGAAACTCATTGCATTGATCTCTTCTATTCTTACCCTCTTATGGTATTTCCATCTCCATTTTAAGGCTTTGGATGGGAAACCTCTTGTAAGAAAGGCGCCCACAAAAGGGTGCAATTTGATAGTCAGTTTTTGTTTGTGTAATTCTTCGAAGATATACCTCACTTTTTGTTCTATCTCTTCGATGAATAACAGGGTCGGGGTAACCTTCCCTGAACCTTTGCAAACCGGGCAAATTTCAGCAGTTTCAATCGCCATCTCCTGGCGAACCCGCTGCCGTGTAATTTGCATTAAACAAAACTTGCTCAATGGCAAAATATTGTGCTTTGTTCTGTCGGAAGACATTGCTTCCTTCATCTTCTCGAAAACTTTCTGCCGGTTTTCGTTCCCGTGCATATCGATAAAATCGATCACAATTATACCTCCCATATCGCGAAGGCGTAATTGGCTGGCAACTTCCTCTGCTGCAGCGAGATTGACCTCCAGGGCATTTGTCTCCTGATCACCGGTTTTTGACCGGTTTCCGCTGTTCACATCAATAACATGAAAAGCTTCAGTGTGTTCAATGATCAGGTAGGCGCCGCTCCTAAAGGAGACCGTTTTACCAAAAGATGCTTTAATTTGTTTATCGATTCCGAAATATTCAAGAATTGGCATTTTGCCATTGTAGTATTTGACTACTTTTTTCTTTTCGGGATCGATAGTTCCTACATACTCCTTAATTTCGGCCGCAATCTCCTCGTTATTCACAAAAATATTGGAAAAATCGGGGTTATATAAATCCCGGATCATCCCTATTGTGCGATCGAGTTCGCCAAGAATCAGTGAAGGGGCAACCTGTTTTTCGAGTTTGACTACTGCATTCTCAAATTTAGTCACCAGTCTTCTTAATTCAGGATCTAATTCCGCAACCCTTTTCCCTTCAGCAGCTGTTCTAACAATGACCCCGTAGTTTTTTGGGCAAATGCTTTGAACCAATTTTTTTAAACGACTTTTCTCTTCAGTCGATTCGATTTTTTGAGAAACTGAAATTTTGTTGCTAAAAGGGATCAAAACCATGTTTCTTCCTGCGACAGACAGTTCGGAGGTGAGCCTTGGTCCTTTTGTCGAGATCGGTTCTTTTGCAATTTGCACAAGAATGGTCTGTCCGGTTTTAAGAACGTCGGAAATCTTTCCGTCTTTCTGTATGTCAGGTTCCGGTTGGATTCGTAACTCAGAGGTTAACTTAATCTTTTTGGAGACTGACTGTTTCAGAAACTTGTTTAAAGTTTGGAATTGTGGTCCTAAATCCAAATAATGAAGGAACGCATCTTTCTCATAGCCTACATCAACAAAAGCAGCGTTTAGTCCGGGCATGATCTTCTTTACCTTTGCAAGATAAATATCTCCTACCGAGAATTTCAGATCACTGCTTTCCCTGTTAAGTTCTACCAGTTTTTTGTTTTCGAGTAAAGCGATTTCAACATGTGAGGGCGATACATCAATAATCAGTTCATTGCTCACGATCTCTACTCTTAACTTAAATAAATA
>Ga0118677_10002446_pt1 | contig 15277 bp, 12 predicted proteins | sample AliMusrvi5mmetaG_FD_86154 | JGI IMG/M metagenome (GOLD analysis project Ga0118677, IMG submission 86154)
GCAGTGAGGCAGCCGTTGTGAAAGGTGCCGGGGTATAAAGATTGCCTCGCGCAAAGGCGCAAAGGCGCAAAGGAAGATGGGATGAATGGTAAATTAGCAGATTCTTGATCCCTTACCAGGCGTCGGTGCGGAAGGGCGAGGCTGGCAGGCCATCGCGGTTATAGAGGTTGGCGCCGTCTGGATTCATTTGGAAGGCGTAACGCACGGCGACGGGTTCTTTGACATCGGGCGAGGAAACCGTGATGGTTTTGCCATCGATGAGGGCATCGGCCCAGAACCATTTTTTGTCGGCACCGGCGATGGCAAAGCGCTTGAGCTTTTCGCCTGTGGCTTCAGCGGTGGGTGTGATGCCGGATTTTTTGCCGACCATCAGTCCGCTGCCGATATGGTCAAATTCCAAGCGGGCCTTGCCACCCTCGATTTTAAGTGATTTGAACAAGGGGCCGGAGACTTCGAGGGTTTTCTGGCCGTAGTCACGGGCGAGGGCCCAGCGGGCGAGGCGCATGCCCACGTCGAACTTATTTCTCGGATGGATGTCATCCTTTTCGGCGAGGGGCACGGTATCGGTGATGACCGCCATGCCGGTGTTGGGAATGGTCAGGGACTTGGTTTGGGCGTCGCGCACTTTGGCCCAGCCGTTGCCGCCCGCAGGATCCTCGCTGACAGCTTGGAAATTGGCGAGTTGGACGAAATAGAACGGGAAATCCCCCTGATGCCATTGTTTGCGCCAACCGCCGATGAGCGCGCGCATCTTGTCGTAGTAGGTGTCGCCCTCGCCGCCGTTGCTTTCGCCTTGATACCACAGAGCGCCTTTGATTGGCAGTGGCACGATCGGATGGATCATGGCATTGTACATGCCGCTCCAGCCTTCGCCACCCGGATGGGCGGGAATGGCCGGGGGCGGACTGGTCGCCGCGCCACTGGCCAGTTGTTTGCGCGTCTGATTGATCCAAGCTTCCATGTCGGTGAGTGCCTGAGGGAGGCGGGTCGTTTGATAGGACTTGATGGCATCCTGCCTAGCGGTGAACTGGGGTTTGAGCTCAGCGACCATTTCGAGACCTTCGGTGGCGACCCAAGGTTCGATGGCGGTGCCGCCCCAGTTGTCGTCAATGATTCCGATTGGAACCCCCGTTTTTTGTTGGATGTCGCGGGCGAAATAAAATCCGACAGCCGTGAAACCGGCGGCCGTTTGAGGAGTGCATACTTGCCACGGGGTGGCGGTGGGTGCCTCGGTGGCCGGCACGCCCGTTTGCTCGTGATTGAATTTGATGCGCCGGATCTTGGGCAGGTCGGCGGCCTTGATGTCGGCCTCGGAGCCGAGGCAGCCGCCAAGTCCCATTTCCATGTTCGATTGGCCGGAGCATACCCAGAGGTCGCCGATGATCACATTTTTGAGGGTCAGGCTGTTGTTCCCCTGAATGGTTAGCTCCAGGTTTTCGCCGGCTTTGACGGCCGGCAGCTCGAGCGACCAAGTGCCGCTGGCGGTCGTCTGGGTCTTGGCGGACTTGCCGGCCAGAGTCACACTGACCGCCTCCCCGGCGTCGGCCCATCCCCACACGTGTACCGGCAAGTCGCGTTGCAGCATCATGTTGTCGGTGAAAATTTTTGGCAGGCGCACGTTGGCGGAGGCGGGCAGGGCGGTGAGTGCGGCGGAGGCGAGCAGGATCCTTTGGATGCTGAGTCGGCGGTTAGTGGCATGGTTTGGTTTCATGATGATTATTTTTTTGGTTGGGGCTGGTCGGCCGACGCTCGATGGATCAGTTAGGATAGAAAGGCGCTGCCGGTTTGTGGGTGAACGGCAACAGCTACTGTGGCTCCCTTGGGGATCTTTCGGCGCGTTGGCAGAAAATATGGCGTGGATGAGGGCGTGCGGCCGGGGTGGCGGGCAGCAGGCCGTCCTGAACGCCCAGCATGTGGCCAATCACATTCCAGGTATGAAGATAGGCCTGCTGGTCATGCGCGGTCAGCGGAATGTCGAGTTTGAGCAGCCCGTCGATGCCGATCCAGGAGAACGACATCAGCGTTCCGGCCAGATCTTCCTGATTCACCGGCATGCCGAACTCCGGCAGGTAGGTAGGCGCGGTCGGCGCCAGACGGCGAATCGCCGCGTGCATCAGCCGGACTTTCTGGATGGTCAGGCGACCGCGACCCTGCGGACTGGTCAGCCCTCCCGTATGCAGACAATCGACAACCATCTGCGCGGTTTCCACGATGCGGCGGCGCGAATTGCTGCCGAGACGGTTGGTCAGAGCGAGCACCGGCACGCCGTTTTTGCCCAAATAGCAAAAAGGCAGGGAATAGCAGCAGAGAATCAGGATAATTCGCGGACCGAAACGCCAGAAAACGTCGCTGCCCGCGTCGATCATCGCCTGGTCGGCCCACGCCGGCAGCAGGCTGGACTGTTCGAGGTAGTCGCGCACCGGAGCCGGCAGACTGGCGGGCACCGGGTGCTCGTTCGCCACGAACTCGCGCATCAGCGCGTTCATGGCGTCCACGCCGCCATCGGCGAAAAGCTCCGTGATGACGGCGTCCGCGAGCGGATCACCCACGCTGCGCAGAGGCTGAAGTGTTTCGTTGGTCCAGATAAGTCCGGTGGAGGATCCGCTTGCCATATATTGCTCAATATATCGTTTTTACGATGTCAAAGGACAGGGGAATCGTTGCCCAGCAGAGCGCGGCGAATCAGTTTAATCGGCGGCATTCCCTGGCTCAGCAGCCGCGTGTGGAAATCCTCCAGCGAGAAATTCGCGCCGCGCGCTTTCCGGTAATCCTCCCGGAGCTTCAGAATCTGCAGTTTGCCCAGCGTGTAGTAAAGGTATGTGGGATCGGAAGTGCCGCGCTTCGTCTCGCGTTCTCCGTTCGTCCGGGTCTGGAAACCCTCTTTCACGAAGAAATCGACTCCCTGTTCATACGTCATTTTACCGGTGTGCAGCTGAATTCCCACGATATACCGCGCATTCCGCAATAAAGCGTCCTGCAGCTGCCCCAGACGGAGGCGCGGGTCGCCGTTGCCATAGCCTTCGTCGAGCATCATCTGTTCGCAGTAATGCGCCCAGCCTTCGATGAACGTATTCGCGCCGATGAGTTTGCGCGCCTTCGAGGCCGGCGCGCTGTTCAGCCACAAACCCTGCAGGTAGTGGCCCGGATAGGCTTCATGCACGGCCGTGCTGATAATCACGCCGGTATTGAAAGCGGCCATGTGCTCCGCCACTTCCTTCGGCTGCCAGCTCTTCTCCGGCAGCGTGACGTTGAAAAAGGCCTCTTTCGCCACGGCTTCGTAGGGCCCCGGCATATCCATGGACGCAAACGTCAGCGCCCGCATGAAAGGCGGGGTTTCTTCCACCACCGGCAGCACCGGCGACGGGATTTTCGCCAGATGGTGCGCCGTGATGTAATTCCGCAGCCCGTCCAGCGTATCCGTGAACGACTGCAGCAACCGATCGGGCGCGGGATGGTCCTTCTCCGCGGCTTCCAGAATCTGTTGCGGCGTCTTCGACGGATCGATCTTCTTCGCCGTCTCACGGAACCACTGCTGGTTCTTCCGCAGGTCCTGCATGCCGATTTCGAGCAGCCGGTCGAGCGGTAAATCCACCATATCCTCGTAAGCCAGTTTTTGCCGGTAGTTGTCGGCGCCGATCCGGTAATCCCCGTTCGACCGGGCCAGCAGATCGTTCTTCAGCCAGGTCTCATAGGCTGCCAGTTCGCGCACCACCGCGCCGTTCACCACGGTGAACTCCTGCAGCAGCGCGGCATTCCTCACGTCCTGAAAGGCCAGCGGAACGTCATGCCGGAAAAAGCTCACGATGCCCGGAAGCTGTTCGATCGCGACTTCCGTATAAATGCGCGGCGGATTTTTCAGATTCGCCCTCGCCGCGGCCAGCAGCCGCGGCATCTGTTTCTCGCGAGCGATCACAGACCGGAGCCGAGCCTCCGCCGGCGCGAACTTCCGGCTCATGATGACGAAAACCGCATTGCTGGCGGTACTCGAATAGAGATCCGGATTCTTTTCCCACATCCGAATGGATTCGAGACTCAGCAGCGTCGCCCGGATATTCGCCAGAATCAGTTCGCGATCCGGCTGGTCGCCCGGAAAGGCCTTCACTTCTTTTTCGAACTCCCGGAGGACGGTGATCTGCTTGCGAACCCCTCCGCCCGACAGATCCTCCAGTTCGCCGTCGCGATTGTGGAAACCCGTCTGCGTCGCCGCGCTCGGATTGAAATAATAGACCCCTTCGTCGAAATACCGATCGACCAGCTGGTTCCACGTCTGTGCCTGCGCCATTTCCGTCATCGATAAACCGCCCGTCATCGCCATCAGAAGGACGCTCAGAGTTTTCATCTTGTCTCCGGCAGCATCGCCACCAGCTCCGGCTCGCCGATTACCGGCACATTCAGTTCCCGCGCCTTCTCCAGCTTCGACCCGGCCTCTTCGCCGGCCACGACGAAGCTGGTCTTCCGGCTCACGGCCGCCGACACCTTCCCGCCCGCCGCTTCGATCCGGAACTTCGCTTCATCGCGCGTCAGATTGGGCATGGTTCCGGTCAAAACAAAAGTCAGGCCGGTCAGGGGTCCGCCGGACCGCCGCCGCACCAGATGTTCGAACATCAGCCCGGCGCTTTTCAGCCGGTCCAGCAACTGCTGGTTCTGCGGCTCATGGAAGAACGCAAAGATGCTCTCGGCGACTTTGGGCCCCACCTCCTGCGCCTGCTGCAGTTCCTCGGGGGTCGCGCCGGCCAGTCTTTCCATGGTGCCGAAGTGCTCGGCCAGCAGTTCCGCGGTGCGCTCACCGACGAAACGGATGCCGAGCGCCGAGATCACGCGCGGCATCGGCATGAAGCGCGACCGGTCGATATTCTGGATTACGTTGGTCGCCGACTTCATCCCCATCCGTTCCAGGCCGACCAGCTGTTCCACCGTCAGTTTGTAAAGATCGGCGACACCTCCCACCAGCCCGCTGTCCACCAGCTGATCGATGAGCGCGTCGCCCAACCCGTCGATGCTCATCACGCCGCGGGAGGCGAAATGCCGGATCGATTCCTTGAGGCGCGCCGGGCAGTTCATGTTGATACAGCGGCTGGCCGCCTCGCCTTCCTCGCGCACCACCCGGCCGCCGCAAACCGGACACTCCACCGGCATCTGGAAGGGCTTGCGATAGGTCCCCTGCATCTTCACCCGAACCACCTTCGGGATCACGTCGCCCGCCCGCTGGATCACAACCGTGTCGCCGATGCGGACGTCCAATCGTCCGATCTCGTCTTCATTGTGCAAGGTGGCGTTCTGCACCACCACGCCGCCCACCGTGACCGGCTTCAGCCGCGCCACCGGCGCCAGCTTGCCGGTGCGGCCGACCTGGATTTCGATGTCTTCCAGCACGGTTTCGGCCTGTTCGGCGGGGAACTTGTGGGCGATAGCCCAGCGTGGCGAACGGCTGACAAAACCTAATCGTTCTTGCCAATCGAGCCTATCGACTTTGTAAACCACGCCATCGATATCGTAACCGAGGCTGGCACGCTTGCTTTGGATCTCGTTGTAAAACGTCAAAATCTCATCAAGGGTACGGCAACGTCTCGCCAGCGGGTTAACTCTGAACCCATACTTCTTGAATTTTTCCAGCATGCCACTTTGAGTTTTCTCGGGCAGCTTACTTACTTCCCCCCAAGCATAAGCAAAAAAATTCAAATCGCGCTTGGCCGTAATCGCTGGATCGAGTTGACGAATTGACCCGGCCGCGCTGTTCCTTGGATTGGCATAGGTTGGCTTACCGTCTTTCTCTTGGCGTTTGTTCAGCGCCGCGAACGCTTTGTGAGTCATGTAGACTTCGCCGCGCACCTCCAAGACTTCGGGTGGCTTTTCATACAAACGAAGCGGTATGTCGGAAGCCGTTCTTGCGTTGGGAGTGATGTCTTCCCCCTCAAAGCCATCACCCCTAGTAGCTGCTTGTACCAAAAGACTGTTCTCATAACGCAAGGACGCAGAAAGGCCATCGATCTTGGGCTCGGCCGTGACAGCCACCTCTTCGTCTTCCTTCAGCCCCAGGAAACGGCGCACCCGGCCCAGGAAATCGGCCACATCCTCGTCACTGAACGCATTGTCCAGCGACAGCATCGGCACGCGGTGCGTGACCTTGGCGAATTTCTCGGAGGCCCTGGCGCCGACCCGATGACTTGGGCTGTCGGCCCGCACCAGCAGGGGAAAGCGCGCTTCGATCTCGGCATTGCGCCGGCGCAGGGCATCATAGTCAGCGTCGCTGATCTGGGGCGCATCTTCGCCATGATAGGCGCGGTCGTGACGAGCGATTTCCTTCGCGAGACGGTCGAGTTCCCTCTCGGCCTCAGCAGAGGTCAGCTTGTCGGCGGATTTAAGCACGCTTGCGCGCTTTTTTGAGCGGCATCGCAGCTTCCGCCATCAGGCGCTTGGCGGCGGCGCGGGCCTCAGTAGTGACGTTGGCGCCGGACAGCATGCGGGCGATTTCTTCCAGCCGCTCCTCATCGTTCAGCAATTCGATCTTGGTCTTGTCCTTGGCGCGGGAAATACGGAAGTGCCGCGCGGCGCGGGCCGCCACCTGCGGCGAATGGGTGACCAGCAGCACTTGCGTGGTTTCGGCCAGCCGCTGCAGCCGCTCGCCCACCGCATCGGCCACCGCACCGCCGACGCCGCGGTCCACTTCGTCGAACACCATGGCGGCGGGGGACGAGACCTGGGACAGCGCCACCTTCAAGGCCAGCGAAAAGCGCGCCAGCTCACCGCCCGAGGCGATCTTGGTCAGGCTGCCGAAGGCGGCACCTTCCACGGTGGCGACTTCGAAGGCGATCTTTTCCAGCCCCGTGGTAAGCCCCTTGTCGTCGTCCAGCTTTTCCAGCGCCACGCGGAACTTGGCATGGCCCAGTTTCAGGGGCGCCAGCTCGCCGGCAACGGCGGCTTCCAGCTTCTTGGCCGCGCCCTCGCGCGACTTGGACAGCTTGCGCGCGGCCGTCAGGTAAGCGTCGCGGGTGGCCGCGACCTTGGCTTCCGCCTGCTTCATCTGGCCGCCGCCGGCGCTGAGCGCATCCTGCTTAGCCACGTATTCGTCGCGCAGGGCCGGGAGCTGATCCGGCGTGGTGCCATATTTGCGCGCCAGCGCCCGCAGCGCGAACAGCCGCTCTTCCTTTTTCTCCAGCGCGCCGGTGTCGCTGTCCAGCCGCGACAGCAGCGAATCCAGCTCCCGCCGCGCGTCCTCCGCCAGGGCATAGGCCTGTTCCAGCGCCGTCTCGGCGGGGGCGGCGATCTTGCGCGCTTCCTCGTTCATGCGGCTGAGCTTCTTCAACGCCTGGGCCAAGCCAGTCTGCGCCCCGCGATCACCCGACAGGGATTCCAGCGCCGAGGACACCTCCTCCACGATCCGCGCCGCATTCATCATCAGGGCGCGCTCACTCGCCAGGCATTCTTCCTCGCCGGCTTGCGGATCGAAGTCCGACAGTTCATTGGCCGCAGCGCGAACGAATTCGGCTTCGGCCTGGGCGCGGGCGGCCAGCGCCTTCAAATCTTCCAGCGCGGTGCGGGCGGCAGACCATTCGCCGAACAGCGCGCCCACAACCTGCGCGTCGCCGTTCAACCCGCCAAAGCCATCCAGCAAAGCGCGATGGGTGGCGGTATCGAACAGGCCCCGGTCATCCTGCTGGCCATGCACTTCCAGCAACAGGCTGCCCAGGTCCTTGAGCAGGCCCATGCCCACCGCTTCGTCATTGATGAAGCCGCGGCTGCGGCCATCGGCGGCCAGGGTCCGGCGCAGCACGATCTCGCCGCCGGTTTCCATCGCCTGCTCGCGCAGCAGGCCAAAGGCGGGATGGTTCTTTTCCGGCTCGAACACGGCGGTGGCGGAGCCTTGGCTCGCGCCGGCCCGCACGCTGGCGCGGCCGCGTCCGCCGACGGCCAGCCCCAGACTGTCCAGCAATATCGATTTTCCTGCGCCGGTCTCGCCGGTCAGCACGTTCAGGCCTGGCGCGAATTCCAGCGCCGCCTGCTCGATCAGCACGATGTCCCGGATAGTCAGCGCTGCGAGCATTTTTCCCGAATCGCCTCCGAATCGCCCTCGAATCGTTCAGAGGACCCGGCGGAAAGCCTTACTGATCCACGAGCCTTTGTCTTCACTGGGGCGCAAATTGCGGCCCTTGATGATGTTATAGGCGTCCTTGTACCACTCCGAGCCGGGATAATTCTTGCCCAGAACGGCGGCGGCGGTCTGCGCCTCGCTGTCCAGCCCCAGGCTGTAATAGGCCTCGCAGAGGCGCTCCAGCGCCTCGGCGATCTGGGGCGTGGTCTGATACTGGTCGATCACGGTGCGGAAGCGGTTGATGGCGCCGATGAAATCGCCGCGCGACAGGTAATAGCGGCCCACCGCCATTTCCTTGCCCGCCAGGTGATCGTTGGTCAGGTCGATCTTGAGCGTCGCGTCGCGGGCATATTCGGTATCGGGGAAACGCTGCACCACGTCCTGCAACGCCACCAGCGCGCCTTCGGTGTTGGACTGGTCGCGGCCGATATCCACGATCTGCTCATACAGCGAGATGGCCTTGATGTAGAAGGCATAGGCCACTTCGTTGCTGCCCGGATGCAGCGAAATATATTGATCGGCGGTGGCAATCGCCTGGCCATAGGAATTGGACTGGTAGGAGCAGAAGGCGCTGATCAGCATGGCGCGCCGCGCCCACACCGAATAGGGATGCTGGCGGTCCACTTCGTTGAACTGGGCGGCGCACAGGTCCCAGGCGCCCGCCCCGATCGCGCGCCAGCCATCGGCATAGATCTGCTCGACGCTGCGCTCGCGGTAATTGGCGGCGTCCTTGTTGGCGTTGTTGGTTTCGTCGTCCTTGCCGCCAAAGATCGAGCAGCCCGCCAGCACGGCCAAGGTGGCGCCCAACAGGGCGGCACGCGCAAAAGTCTTCAACCGGGCAGGCATCATGTCTTGGTCCTTGGCGCGAAAACAACGTTAAATCAATGACTTAACATGACCGTGGGGACGGGCACGCGCCGCTTTGGCTCTATATAGCTTGGCAGTGCCGATTCAGGAAAGTGTCTGTTTAGACAAGTTCCGACCGTTCATAATTGGAGGGGTCGGAAAACAGCTTTCGCAGCAGGGCATTGTTGGTGGTGTGGCCGGACTTGCGGCCTTCGAAGCGGGCCACCAGCGGGGCGCCGGCCAGCGCCATGTCACCGATGGCGTCCAGGATCTTGTGGCGCACAAACTCGTCGGCGAAGCGCTGGCGGTCACGGTTGACCACGCCGGTATCGTCCAGCGCCAGGGTGTTGAGCAGCGAAGCACCCTTGGCCAGGTCCATCTTGTTCAGGGCCTCCAGTTCGCTGAGGAAACCAAAGGTGCGGGCCGGGGCGATCTCGGCGCGAAAGCCTGCACGGCTGAAGGCGAAGGCGTAATATTGCTCGCCGATCACCGGGAAGCTGAGCTCATAGGTGTAGGACAGCGCATCATCCGGCAGCAGTGAGGCCCTCGCGTCGCCGCTTTCCACGCTCACGTCTTTCAGCACCTTGATGACCGTGCGCGCCTGGGACTGTTCCGCCAGCCCGGCGCCTTCCAGCAGATCCAGATAAGACAGCGCATCGCCGTCCAGGATGGGCGGCTCCGGCCCGTCCAGGCTGACCAGAAGATCGTCGATCTCCAGCCCCGCCACCGCCGCCATCAGATGCTCGACCACGCCGACCCTGGCACTGCCCTGCCCGATCACCGTGCCCAGCCGGGTTTCGCTCACCTGGTCGTAGCGGGCGGGGATGTCGACACCCAAATCCGTGCGGCGAAAGACGACGCCGCGGCCCGAAGTCCCGGGCGAAAGGATCATGGTCACCGGCACCCCGGCATGCAGGGCGGTGCCGGTTACGGTCAGGTTTTGCGCGATGGTGCGACGGGGCGTCATGCCTGCACCTTATAAACAAAAAGGGCGGCCGTGAGGCCGCCCTTTTCGATTTCGTTCGGGACCCAGCCTAGTTCGACTGGCGGCGCAAAAAGGCCGGAATTTCGAACTGCTCGTCCCGCTTGTGATCGGGGAACAGGTCGTCGTCCTTGCCGCGCGGCGCTTCCATGGGCTGCTGGGGCTGCGGCATGGTCTGCGCCGTGGCCCGCGGAGCCGGCGCTATGCGCGGTTCCGGCTGCGGTTCGGCGCGCATGTCGGGCGCGGCCTTCTTGCGGCCAAAGAAGCCCCAGCCGCTCTTCTTTTCTTCCGGCGCGCGAATGGCCAGAGGCTGTTCGGCCACCGGGCGATAGCTTTCGGTGACCGGATACTTGGCCGACAGCGGCTCGGAAGCCACTTCCGGAGCATCTTCACCGCCCAGGATGTAATCCTCGGCCGGGCTCTTTTCCGCGCCGATCTGGCTGGCCAGCGCATCCATGGTGGCATGGACCGGGTTGGCATACTGGGGTTGCGGCGCCGCCGAAACCGGCACGGGCTGAGCGACGCGAGCGGGCGACTTCAGGTTCAGGTGCAGCGGGCGCACCTTTTCCGGCAACGGCATGCGCATCTGTTCGGCATCGATGCCGGTGGCGACCACCGACACGCGGATGCGGCCTTCCATATCGTCCAGGATGGTGTTGCCGAAGATGATGTTGGCGTCCGGGTCCACTTCCGCGCGGATGCGGTTGGCGGCCTGTTCGACTTCGAACAGCATCAGGTCGGGACCGCCGGTGATGTTGATCAGAACGCCCTTGGCGCCCTTCATGGTCACATCGTCCAGCAACGGGTTGGAGATCGCCATGTCCGCGGCGCGGCTGGCGCGGTCTTCGCCTTCGGCCTCGCCGGTGCCCATCATCGCCTTGCCCATTTCGGAGATCACCGACTTGATGTCGGCAAAGTCCAGGTTGATCAGGCCGGGCATCACGATCAGGTCGGTAACGCCGCGCACGCCGGCATGCAGCACTTCATCGGCCATGGCGAATGCCTGGGCCATGGTGGTGCGTTCATTGGCGACGCGGAACAGGTTCTGGTTGGGAATGACGATCAGGGTATGCACGAACTGCTGCAGCTCCTGGATGCCGCGTTCGGCCACGCGCATGCGGCGATCGCCTTCCAGGCTGAAGGGCTTGGTCACGACACCCACGGTCAGGATGCCGGCTTCGCGCACGGCGCGCGCGATGACGGGGGCAGCACCGGTACCGGTGCCGCCGCCCATGCCGGCGGCGATGAACACCATATGGGCGCCCGAAAGCTGCTCCATGATCTCGGTGAGGGATTCCTCGGCGCCGGCGCGGCCGACTTCGGGCTGGGCGCCCGCGCCCAGGCCTTCGGTGGTGGAGACGCCAAGCTGGATGCGACGCTGGGCCTTGGACTGGGCCAGGGCCTGGGCATCGGTGTTGGCGACGACAAAGTCGACGCCTTCAAGGCCGGCCTCGATCATGTTGTTGACGGCATTGCCGCCGGCGCCGCCCACGCCCAGAACGGTGATGCGGGGACGCAGTTCTTTCGTCTCGGGCACTTTCAGGTTGATCGCCATATTAGATTCTCCTCATTGAGATGTTTCGATCACCTTGTGGCACGCCAGAATTCCCAACTGATTCGCTGTTGTATTGTTGAATCATTAGAGCCACCTGCGGGTCAACCGGCCCAGCCAGCTTTCATTCTTCTCCTGGCGGTGCCCCAGGGCGATGTCCGGATTCAAAAGTTCGGGCGGCATGGTCGCCCCGGCCATCAACAGGCCGATGGCGGTGGCATAGTCCGGGCCGGCCGAGGCGGCGGCTAACCCTGCGAAAGCCTGGGGCCGGCCGATGCGGACCTGCTTGTTCAGGATGCGGGCAGCCAGTTCGCGGGTGCCCGCCAGCTGGCAGGCGCCGCCGGTCAGCACGGCTCTACGGCCCGCCGCCACGTCGAAGCCTGAGGCCCGCAGCCGGGTCTGGACCTCGCCGAAAATCTCTTCCAAGCGGGCCTGGATGATGCGGGTGAGCATGGAGCGCGGCAGGCGCAGGGCGGCATCGTCGCCCTCCTCGCCCATCTGGGCGACCGAGACCACATCGGCCCCGCCGTCCATCTCGCCCATGGCTGCGCCATACAGGGTCTTAGTGCGCTCAGCGGCCGCCAGGGGCGCGGCCAGCATGCGGGCAATGTCGCTGGTGACGGCAAAGCCGCCCATCGGCACCACATCGGCATGCACCAGATGGCCTTCCAGGAATACGGCGATGGAGGTGGTGCCGCCGCCCATGTCGATCACTGTGGCGCCGATCTGCTTTTCGTCTTCGGTCAGGGTGGAAAGCCCCGAGGCATAGGCGCCGAACTGGGTGCCGATGACGTTGAGATGGCAGCGTTCCACCGCCAGCTTGAGGTTCTGCAACGGGCTGGGCCTGACCGCCACGGCATGCATGGCCACGCCGATGCGCTGGCAGAACATGCCCGACGGGTTCTTCACCCCGCGCGCCTCGTCCACCACATAGGTGGTGGGCGCGCTCTGGATGATCTCATGGCCTTCCAGCTTGGCGCGGGCGCGGCCATCGGCCAGCAGCGCGCGCAGATGGTTGTCCGACACCAGCGCGCCGTCCAGCGACATCACGGTGCGGCTGGTGACGGACACCGGCTGGCCGCAATTGACGCTGATCAGCACATTCTGGATGCGGGCGTCAGCCATGTTCTCGGCGGCGGCGACGCAATCGCGGATGGACTCCTCGGCCTGCTCCAGGCTGGTGATGGTGCCCGCCTTGAGGCCAGAGGATTCGCGCAAGGCCGAACCCAGCACCTTCAAAGAGCCCGCTTCGGCCTGGCCGATGACACAGACGATCTTGGAGGTGCCGACATCCAGCGCCGACACAAGGCCGGTGCGGTAGGCGGGGATTTCGTTGTTCACGCGCAAGCGGACCGTCTGGTTCATGTCTCTTTCCCTCGTTCCACGTCCTTCTTGTCGCCGTTCTTCAGGACGAAGAAGTAGTGTGTCGGTGAACGCAAATCGATTTCGGTAACATCGCGCTCCAGGATCGAACTGTCGATGATCAAATGCTCCAGCGCATCGAGTTGTTTCTGCCAGCCGGTTTCCGGAAGCTGCACGACAACCCCGTCATCCAGGATCAGGTTCCAGCGGCGCATCGAAATGCGCGAATAGGCGGCGATGCGCGCGGCGATGGCGCGGCGGGACTGCACCGCATCCACCAGATCGGCGGCTGCGGCGGGTGCGCCCGCGCCCACCAGCTTGGGCAGGCGGCGGAACTTTTCCACGTCATGGCTGGTGATGGGTTTGCCGTTGCGCTCCACCACGGTGATGGGCGCTTCGCCCTTGGCGTCGGCCGGCGGCTGCCACAGGGCGAAGGGCCGCTTTTCGACAAGGCTGACATAGATCGCGTCAGGATAGCGGCGGTGAATCTCGGCGGAAGCGATCCAGTCCAGCCGGCTCAGGCGGTTCTGCGCGCTCCACAGGTCGGCGCTGAAGATGGATTCGCCGGGCTTCATGCCCAGCACTTCCAGCACCTGGGGATAGGGCGTACGGCGGTTGCCGGTGATGTGGATTTCCGAAATGCCGAAGCCGGCATCGGCGGTGATAAGGGCAAAACCGCGGCCCACGGCATGAAAGCCACGACCGACAACGCCGCTGGCCAGCAGCGCAGCCAGCAGCACCAGCAGCATCAAAAGCCCGCACAGCGCCATCATGGGACGGCGCACGAACAGCGACAGGCGCGCGGCCACCCGGCCCATGGCGCCGGTATCGTCGCCGCGGCGGGCGCTGCCCGGCTGCACGGCGGGAAGATCGCGGCGGCTCTTGGAAGCGGGGCGCACGGTCTGGGTGCGCGCCTTGGCGCGGCTCTTGCGTTCCACGTTTACCGATCGCATGACGCGTCCTCCACAATCCAGCGGCACAATTTGGCGTAACTCATCCCGATATAGGCGGCCTGTTCGGGCACCAGCGAAGTCGGCGTCATGCCCGGCTGGGTGTTGGTTTCCAGCAGAATCATGCGCGCAATTGCGCCCGTGTCGTCATAACGGAAATCGGTGCGGGTTACGCCGCGGCAGCCCAGTGCCTTGTGCGCGGCGATGGCCAGTTCCATGGCTTCATCGGCAGCGGCCCTGGGGATCTGCGCCGGGATGACATGCCTGGAACCGCCGGGCGTGTACTTGGCTTCGTAATCGTAGAATTCCAGCTCGGTGGTGATCTCGGTCACGCCCAGGGCGCGGTCGCCCATCACCGAGACGGTGAGTTCACGGCCCGGCACAAATTCTTCCACCATCATCTCGCTGGACAGGTTCCAGGTGTCGGCGCCCAGTTCGGCCGGTGGGCGATTGTCGCCCTTGCGGATGATGTAAATGCCGACAGATGAGCCCTCATTCACCGGCTTGATGACATAAGGCGGCTCCATCAGGTGCGTCTTGGCCACTTCGCGGCGGTCGGCGACAATGGACTTGACCACCGGCAGGCCGGCGGCGCGATAGACATCCTTGGTGCGTTCCTTGTGCATGGCCAGCGCCGAGGACAACACGCCGGAATGGGTATAGGGAATGCGCATCAGTTCCAGCAGACCCTGCACCGTGCCGTCTTCGCCGAAACGCCCATGCAACGCATTGAACGCCGCATCGGGCTTGGCCTCGAACAATTGCTGGCCGGGATTGGGGCCGGGATCGAGTGGGAAGGCATCGAAACCTTCTTCGCGCAGCGCCGCGACGACTCCGCGCCCGGAAGACAACGAAACTTCGCGTTCGGCGGACATGCCGCCCATCAGCACGGCGATCTTGCGGAAGGTCGTCATGCGATCCCCACCCGCTTGATTTCCCATTCCAGGGTGACGCCGGATTTTTCCTTGACGCGCTTGCGCACTTCTTCGCCCAAGGCTTCCAGGTCGGCGGCAGTCGCATCGCCGATGTTGATCAGGAAGTTGGTGTGCTTTTCACTGACCTGTGCCGCGCCGATCATCAATCCGCGGCAACCGGCTTCGTCCACCAATTGCCAGGCCTTGTGGCCGGGTGGATTTTTGAAGGTACTGCCGCCGGTCTTGGACTTGATCGGCTGGCTGGCTTCGCGGTTGGCGGACAGCTCTTCCATGCGGGCGCGGATGGCGGCGGGCTCATCCTTGCGCCCTTCGAACACCGCCTCGACGAAGATCAGCCCGTCGCGCGCGCCTTGCGCCTTGCGGTAGGCAAAATCCATATCGGCGCCGGAAAGCCTGATTTTATTGCCTTTTTCGTCGATCGCGGTGGCTTCGACGAAGACATCCTTGATCTCGCTGCCATAGCAACCGGCATTCATCTTGAGGGCGCCGCCGATGCCGGAATCGCCGGCCTGGAATTTCTGCGCGGCGTGCCCGGTACCATCGGCGGCGGCGCGCGCCACC
>Ga0118677_10009403_pt1 | contig 15277 bp, 11 predicted proteins | sample AliMusrvi5mmetaG_FD_86154 | JGI IMG/M metagenome (GOLD analysis project Ga0118677, IMG submission 86154)
CTTTCTGATCGGCGTTTTTATCCCAATATCAAAACGCCGCTGTCAGCAAGTAACGAGGTGCGCGTTGTTCGCGGTCATTTGTATGCCTTCGGAATAACTGGCACAACCGGTATATCGCTGTTCGTTCCAGACGTCCTGAGGGACGCATTTGATTCATCCAACCCGTCAAAGTCGCTACAGGTTTCAAATCCTCCCACGTACCCGCCAACATCTGATACGGAGCGGGGAGAGATGTCGGCTGAAATAGTAATTCTGCCCTTCTGTCCTTTGCGAATCGCGGGAACCGTAATCACGACGTTGGTTAGCCCGATCTCCCTGATCGTGAGAAGCAACCCCAGAAGGTCTGACGCCGGTGTTTCCGCAGAGGTTGCGACAAGTACCTGCTGGCCTGGTGACAGGTTCTGGAGTCTCTGGAGCAAGTACCCCAGCGTCGCTTCTGTCACCGGCCTTCTGTTGAGTTCATATTGGGGATGGCCATCCTTGGCCGACAACCGGATCGCGACCAACTGCGCCTGCGTGCACGAACAGACTAACAGCATGATTCCAAGCGCGAGATGGCGCGGCTTCTTTGACATCATCCTCTATCTCCCTGCGAACGGCAGCCTTGATGCGCTGAGAAATCCGCGCCCAGCGCGGGTTCCGAAGTCGCATCCGAAGCTTTGTTGGGGCTCATCATTCGATCCATGACAGAAGGCTTTTGGCTCCTGTGAACGTTGCGTCATCCGCTCGGATGACGATGAAATCCGCACCATGACCATCAAAGGCGACTTGGATAAAGAGCGCTCCGTGGAACTGGCGAACCGAGTGAATGTGTACTGGTTCAACCTGTTCCTTGGAGACGGTTGCTGCCAACCCACGGATCGCATCCGGATTACTGATAGTGAGGACGGATTCCGCATGCCATGGGTCCAGGACGACGTCAATCTTGTCCGCACCACGGATGAAGGCCAGTTCCTCCGCTGCCGTCGTGACCACGGCAAGTAGGTTGGTTGGCGGAGCGCCAGCCAGCAATACCAGCGGCGTCCAGGCACAAATCAGGGTTGCCACGATTCTTTTCATATCGTCTTGGTTCATTTTTCTGCACAGAACGAATAACGTTTTATCCCTCTGTGCGGGGAGGTTAAAACGTTAGGGATGGAGAAGCAAGCCCGATCGACAGCATTACCTGTTATCGATTTCAGTGCATTCACGGAAATGTGACGCTGCCAAAATCGACTCCGTCGAGTGCATCTACCGCTTCTTGAAGAGCATCAGCACTACCAGACACTTTGCCGGCCTTCCTCGAAGACTGGAGATTCTCGGGCATGCCATCGTACCAAGCCTGCATTTCGGCTTGTAAATCCATAATGATGTCTTTGGCCTGCTCAATCTTATTCTTCGCCTGAGTAAGCCGTTCCGACCGAGTGCGGGGCGACTCCACCTTCTCCGCACTCACGAAAGCCTGCCCGAACGCATTCCGTGCCATGCTCTCCACTATGGGGACTTGCCCAGAGCGAGTGGGAACCGCCCTCTCGCTTCAAGTAGCACCCCTGCCGACGAAGGTGCCGCAAGAGTTCATTCCGCTTCATCCGACAGCCACCAGTTCGCGCATCGCGTTGGCAGGAAGACCCCGCAGGGCGTCATTCCGCCGGTCTTCTAAAATCAGGTCAATCGCTTCAGCCAGGCTCTTCAGACATTCCGCCTTGGTCTTGCCTTGTCCGTTCGCACCAGGGATTTCGGGACAATAGGCCACAAACCACTTTCCATCCCGTTCCACAACCGCTGTAAATTCATTATGCATATCCTCACCTCACTTCAAAAAGCATAATAGCACTGTCCCCGGCCATGCTCAATCTCATTTCCGGCCCGATTTCTGGCCCTTGTCACGTCAGAGGCGCAAAGATCATAACTGATTATTTTCCGTTGAAACCCAGCTCTCCGAACGCTATCCTTACGCCTCTTAAATAAGAATCAATTCCAACGATCAATGGATGAGGAATGCGATGAATATCTACCTGATGACCGACATGGAAGGCTGTGCCGGAATGCTGAACCATGACGACTGGGTTCTTCCGACCAGTCGTTATTACGAGAAAGGCCGCCAGATTCTCACCGAAGAAACCAATGCCACGGTCTCCGGCTTCTTCGATTCCGGCGCCACTCGCGTCCTCGTCGTCGACGGACATGGCGCCGGCGGCATCGACCCCCTCCTGCTCGATCCGCGCGCGGAACTTCTCCGCGGCTGGCCGGACTGCATCTATCCCCTCGGCCTCGATTCCTCCTTCGACGCCGTTGCCTGGGTCGGCCAGCACGCCAAGGCCGGCACCGATTATTCGCATATCACCCACACCGGCTGGTTCAATTGCATCGACGATTCCGTCAACGGCCTGTCCATCGGTGAATATGGCGCCGTCGCCCTCTGTGCCAGGGAATTGGGGATTCCTTCCATTTTCGCGGGCGGCGAAGCGGCCCTGGCCGCGGAAGTCGAAGCGCTCACGCCCGGAGCCGTCACGGTCGCCGTCAAACGCGGCCTCAAAAAAGACGGGTTGGATCACCTGACCACCGACGAATATCGGGCAGCCAAACTCAGCGCCATCCATCTTTCTCATGCCGAAGCCTGCCGCCTGCTCCGGGCCGGTGCCGCCCAGGCCCTCCAACGGCTCAAAACCCATCCCGAGTCCTTCCGCTATGTGACCCTTCAGCCGCCCTATGTCCGTACCATCCGCCTGCGCGCCGATGCCAAACAGCCCGCCCACATCGATCGTCACGAACATCCGGACAGCCTCATCGGCCTGATGAATGCTCCCTATCGCAACCGCTGATTTCAACAACAACTCCACCCAAATAAAATGAAACCATCAAATCAATTCCTCCGCGATCTCCTCGACCTCGAACAACCCCAGGCCGCTGAAGACCGCATCTGGCGCGTGGCCTGTCCCACCGCCGCCCAAATCGTCGATGGCGATCTCCACCTCTCAGTCCCATTCGAAGCGCTCCTCCGGGGATTTAAAACTCTCCCTGACCCCGCCGTCCCCCGCCGCACCGCACGCCTTGTATTCCGTGCCTACGGCGATGATATCGTCCGCTTCTTTTCGGCCTTCGATACCGAGTCAACTCCCCTGCCCGACAGCCCCATGCTCGAATGGGCGCCCGATCTACGCCCGGTTCCCCTGACCTGTGCCCTCCGGCCCGATGGCTGGGAAGCCCTCGACGCCCGCGGCCGGGTTCGGGTCCGCATTATTACGGCCAACCCCGTCCTTGAGCCCTGGCAGAAGAACGACACCATGGCGCCGCCCCAGGAGCCGTTCGCGATTACCGTTCTGCCCGATGGTGTCACATCCATCCCGTTCCAATGCCCCGACACCTTTTTCCCCATGTGCAGTGAGTCGTTCCCCCTTGCTTTCATCGAACGTCAGGGACGGATCGACCGCCATACCTTCTCGCTTCACGCCGACACCAACGAACGCTTTGCCGGGACCGGCGAGCGCTTCGCCCATCTCGATCTCTCAGGCCGCACCCTCATCCTCGAAAACGCCGATGGGCTTGGCGTCAATAACCGGCGCTGTTATAAAAATATTCCCTTCTACCTCTCCAGCCGTCCCTATGGCCTGTTCATCCACAGCCATGATCACCAGCGCCTCTCCCTGGCCGATGTTTCCACCCGCGCTGCCCAGGCCGTCGTCGAAAGCCCGGCGGTCGACCTGTTTTTTATCGGCGGCGGGCACCCCGAACGCATCCTCCATAATTACCGTCGGATCACCGGGTTCCCACCCGAAGTCCCAGTCTGGTCGCTCGGAACCTGGATGAGCCGCATGACTTATTCCTCGGAGGAACAGGTTAATCAAATCGCCACCCGACTTCGCGACGAAAAATTTCCCTGCGATGTCCTGCATGTCGATGTCGGCTGGTTCACCGAAGAATGGGTTTGCGACTGGGAATTCGATTCCACCCGATTTCCCGACCCCAAAAAATGGATCGCCGACCTCCGCAAAAAAGGATTCCGCATCAGCCTCTGGCAGTTGCCACATGTCGCCCGGGTCAGCAAACTCTACCGGGAAGTGATGGACAAGGGCCTGGCCCGCTTCGATGAAGCCACCGGCAAAATTTCCGACAGCATCTTCAGCGGCCTCGAATTTGTTGCCACGATCGACATGACCAACCCCGACGCGGTCGAATGGTACAAAAACCGCCTGCGTCCCCTGCTCAAGATGGGCGTCGCCTCGCTGAAAACCGATTTTGGCGAACATATCCATATCAACCTCGATTACCACACCATGAGCGGTAAACGGCTCCATAACCTTTTTGGATTGCTCTACCAGCGGGCCATTTTTGAAGCCTCCCGCGAATTCTCCACCAAGCCCGTCATCTTCGCCCGGACCGGCTGGGCCGGTTCCCAACGGTATCCCCTGCATTGGGGCGGAGACTGCGCCTGCTCCTGGGATGGGCTTGCCGGCAGTCTGCGCGGCGGACTCCACTTCGGCGCGTCGGGCTTCGCCCATTGGACCTGCGATGTTCCCGGGTTTCACGGGGTCCCCGATTTCTCCCGAAGTTGGCCCGCGGACAATGTCTATCTCCGCTGGACCCAGGCCGCCATCTTCCTCTCCCACATTCGCTACCATGGCGCCCAACCCCGCGAACCTTATGAGTATCCCCGAATCGCCGACCTCGTCCGCAAATGGTGGCGCCTCCGGTATGCCCTCATTCCCTATCTCATCGAGGCGGGTCGCCAGTCTGCCCAGTCCGGCTTCCCCATCATGCGCGCTCTCTTTTTCCATGATCCCACCGACCCGCTGTGCTGGACCCTCGACGACCAGTTCCTTTGCGGGAACGACCTCCTCATTGCCCCCGTTTTGAACGACTCCGGGATTCGGTCTGTCTACCTTCCCAAAGGTGAGTGGGTCGATTTCTGGACCGGCGAACAATTCCAAGGCCCGCGCTGGATTAACGACCTTGCCAGCACCCCCGACCACATCCCGGTCTTCGTCCGCAAAAACGCCCGCATTCCAGTTTATCCGGACGCCGTGCTCAGCACCGACGAAATGGATTTAGCCCGAACCCTCACCCTGGTTATGGACAACACCTACCAGGGTCTGGCCCGTTCGCCGATCGGGCCGGTGATCGGATTGACATAAGGACGGGCACATCTGCGATTAGGTGCAGTGATCGCGTGAATCCAAGTAAGTCGGGCATTCCTGCCCGACTCCGGGGAGAGCGGGGAAATGTCAGGCAAGAATGCCTGACCTACATAGGAGCCGGTTGCGAAGTGCAACGAATCGCAGATGCGCCCCATAAGAACAGGGAGAAGGAATCAGGGGTCAGGGTTCGGGGTTCAGGATATTAGGAAGGACATATGAACATTACTGCCAAGGAACAGAGGCCCAAAACTTTCAGTTTTCCCGAACCCCGAACCCTGACCCCCCGATCTCATACCGCGGTCTGTTTTTCGATCCTGGCGTCCTGCCTCCTCGCATTCCCCGCCCACGCCGCGCTCACCCCTGTGCAGGAATCGCATTATTCGGCGGACCGTGATCAGGCCCGTAAAATGGCTGAAACCATTAAGCGGATTGCCACCCAGACCCGCGCCAATCAATCGATTGAAATCAAACGATTGGAAGCCGAAATCCAAGCCGGCCGATCCAACCTGGCCCTTGTCCAAAAGGAATGGGTTGCCCAATTGGTCCGCGATGATTCTCCCGCCATCCGCCGTAACCGGGCAAAAACGGCTGCGGTCCAGGACCACATCGACGCCTCGGAAGACCATTTGGGTCTGCTTCAGAAACGCATCCAGGAATACGACCGTGACGCCGGCGCCTGGCAGCACCGCGCCGATTCCCTCGACCTGGCCTTACGACTGGATCTCAAGGTCCTGCTCGCGACCCCCGAGGACATCGCCAACCGCAATTCGCGGGTCGATGAAGCACGTAAGGAAATTGACCAACAACGCTCCCAGATCCGGAAATATCACGCCCGTCAACAAAATGCCTTCGCCGAAGCGGATCGCATCGGCCACGATCTCCAAGAAGTCCAGGCAGAGCTCCATTCCGCGGCGAAAGGTTCCCCCGATCCGACTCTGGTTGCCGCCTTGGAAAACCGCAAAGCGCTACTCCTCCAACGCATTGAGATCCAGCGCGAATGGGCCGTCTTTAACCACTCGCTCGAACGTAATGCCGGCCGCAACCTCGCCTGCGCCCGATCCGATTTTCAGATCCTTCGCGATTTTTCCGAAGCGCTGCGAATTAAAGACCTGACACAACGAGCAGAAGCGGCCCAACTCCACGCCCAACAGGCCGACGCCGATCTCGCCGTCCTTCGGACCGAAGTCCGGGACCGGATCAAAGCCGCCAACCAGGCGGCCAAGGATGCAGCCCATGTGGCGGAAGCCCTGCTCCATCGGATCAGCACCGATTCATCGGCGGAGAACGTCCCGGCACTTCAGAGTGACTATGCCCGCCAACAACGAATCGTGGCCCGGTGGGAAGCCGAAGCCGCGGCTTGGGACGAATTCCTCGCCCTGCAAAAAGCCATCGCGGCTTTCGCCCATGAACAAGCCGATCGTCTCGGGGCTTCTGCCAAGGCCGGCTCGCCCCGGGTCATCGCGCAAGAAGAACGTATTCTCCGGGATAGTCTCAAAACCTCCGATGAATATGTATTCAGCCTGCAAGCGCTGCTGGAAAAGGCCGATCGCCAGATCGACTCCGCGCGAGCCGCCCGGGCTATCGATCCTGAAAAAGAGACCCGCCTGCTCACCGCCCTCGCCACCCGGATCCAACGCCCGGACGGTGAGTCCCTGCCACCCCCCCATCTGATCGAACCCGATCTCGCTGCCTTCTGGTCGGATCTGATGCCGACCCCCACCGCAGATGCCTCCGCCGTCGAGTTGCTTTACCTGACCTTCCAACGCAGCCTGCTCGCCGACCGCTTGCAACTGGCCCGGGATTGGCTCACCTATGGCCGCGCCACTCTCGCCGACCTCGACTATCAAACGACCACGCTCCTCTGGCGCCAATCGGACCCGCGCCTGGAATGGATGTCGCTCGCTCAACTCGGCGATTTCATCGGCCAGTCCGGAGCCGATCTCGTTTTCGCTTCCCAGGTTTACGCCTACCAGGCTACACACATCGCCGGATATCCCTCTCTGAATCTCCTATTGGTCGGGGCTTTTATTGGACTGATCCTCATCTTCCTCGGCCGAATCGGAGCCCTCCGTTTGCGCAAGGGACCCGCCTTGTCGCCGGGACGATTCTTCGCCGCTGAAATCCTCCAAGCCCTGCCCTGGGCGCTGATTGGCCTAGCCATTGCCGCGGTGTTTCCCTTTAATCCGGGGCTTCAAATTCTGGGATATGCCGGCCCGGCGTTCTTCGCCTGGACCCTGATCCGAGCCGCCGCCCTTGTGTTTACGGTAAATAACCTGCCGCCCCCGGGAGCCTCCCTGCACGGCGCCTTATTCTGTGCCCTGAAGACCGCATCGACGATTTTGGCTGTGATCGCTCCGTTCTATTTCGCCGCCACCCCAACCATCAATGCCTGGACGCTTCAAACCTTGCTCTCCCGGTTTGCTCTGCTGGGAATTTGTTTTGCGTTCTTCCGTTTGTTCGTTCATCCCACTCTGCTCGGCCGTTTCCTTAGCCGGCATTCCAATCATATCTTGCTCCGCCTTACCGGGGGATCCATCGCCTGGATCTGTATCGGCGTCTGCACGCTGGCCATCCTCCCCCGCCTGACGGCTCTCGATGCACTCGCCCAAGCCGTCGGCCAGTTCGCCGGCGTCGCTTTCCTCTGGCTGGTCATCAATCTCGTGGGCAACACCATTCTTCATTGGGGACTCACCCGCAAAATGGCCGCCGGGGTCTGGCGATCCCTGCTTCTTCGTGCCGCCCAATTCCTTCTTGCCGGTGTCGGCCTTACCCTCATCGGTCTCCTCGGCTGGCAACTGGCGAATCGCTTCCTCTTGGCCCCCAATACCCCTGCCCCCGTTCAGCACATCGTCCGCGTTTTCCTCATCGGACTCCAGGCCCTTTGCGCCATCTGGCACCACGAAATCTTCGGCGGCATGACCGTCGCCAGCCTGACCCGCGGTATTCTTGTCTTCCTCTTCTTTATCTGGCTTTCGCGCCGGTTAAAATCCCAGTTCCTGGAAAAAGTCCTGAGCCGTACACCCATGGATGCCACCACCCGCGCCACTTTCGGCTCCATCCTCGGGTATCTCATCATCCTGCTCGGATTCGTCGTCGGATTGAATGTCGCCGGATCCTCGCTGCAAAATCTGGCCCTCCTCGCCGGTGCCATCACCGTCGGCCTCGGTTTCGGCCTCCAAAATATCATCAATAACTTCGTCAGCAGTCTACTCATTCATTTCGGACGCACCATCCGCGTCGGGGATTATATCGATGTGGGCGGCCAGCGCGGCACGGTCAGCGAAATCGGATTTCGCAATACGGTCATTAATACCGATGACGGCATCACCGTCCTCGTGCCCAACGGTTCCTTCGTCACCGCCAATATCGTCAACTGGACCAACCCCTCGCGACGCACCCGCCTGCATATCCCCCTTGTCATCCTCCGCACCGCCAATCTCGCCGATGTTTCCGAACTTGTGTCCGGCATCGTCCAAAAAAACCCTCTGATCGTCTCGGTTCCCGCGCCAACCGTCGAGGTCCGCACGGTCACGTCCGCCAACCTCTCAATCGAAATCCTCGCCTGGACCGAAACCCCCGAAAAAACAAGTGCCATTCTGGGCGAACTCAATATGGCCCTGGATACCGCCCTGCGCGAAAAAGGCTATTTGTAATCTCTGTCATTTTAACTAAAAAAAAGCTACATTTCATCGAACCCGAAAAAGGACCCTCATCATGACAAAAGCCCAGAATCCCGTTTATTTCGCCTCCGCTATTCCCGAACGGATGGATCGCAACCTGACCCTGCCGGCGCGTTTTATTCGACTTCTGGAAAAAATGCCCATCCAGAAGCGCATCCGCGGCCGCTCGGTGGTCGTCAAAATGCATCTCGGCGGCGGCTTGGGCTATTCCACCATCCATCCGCTCTTCGTCAAAATGCTGGTCGACCACCTCAAAGCCGGGAAACCCCGCCGGATCATCGTCAGCGACAGCACGGTTGACGGTTCCGCCGTTCGGGGCTACACCGAGGAGACGATCGGCGCCCCTCTCGTCGCCGCCCTGGGCCCCCGGGGTAAATCGTTGGTGTCCCGCAAAACCGGCTGGGAACCCCTTCCTGAAATCAAACTCGGCAAGCCCTTGATTGATGCCGATGTCCTGATCAATTTCTCCCATGTCAAGGGGCACGGCGATTGCGGTTTCGGTGGCGCCTGTAAAAATCTGGGCATGGGCTGTGTCCCCGCGGAAACCCGTGGCGCCATCCATCGACTGGAAGGGGATCTGAAATGGGACCCCCGACGCTGTATCCATTGCAATAAATGCATCGAGGAATGCCCCACTCATGCCGCCAAGTTCAATGGCAAAAGCGAATTGGAAATTTTCTGGCACCATTGCAAAATGTGCCAGCACTGCGCCCTGATTTGCCCCCGCAAGGCCATTCGCATCCGGAGCCGGAAATTCGATCTTTTCCAGGAAGGCATCGCCCGGGTTGCTAAGCTGGTGATTGATGAGTACAAACCCGGCCTGGTTTTTCACATCAACGTTCTCACCCATATCACCCTCTTCTGCGATTGCTGGGGGCTGACCACACCCGCCCTCGTCCCCGATATCGGCATTTTCGGCGGAGAGGATATCGTCGCGGTTGAGGACGCCTCGCTCAAGGCCATCAAAACCGAGAACTATATCCCCGGTTCCCTCACACCGCCCTTCACTTTGGGCACCGGCAAGCATCTCTTCGAAAAAATTCATTCCCGAGACCCCTATCGACAGGTCCTCGCCCTGGAACGGCTCGGGGCCGGATCCCGACGCTACCAAAACGTAACGGTGGATTGAGGCTGGGAATCATGGCGGTCTTTCTATCTCTCTATATTTTCATCTATGGCGGGATGAACGCCTATTTCTTCTGGAAACTCAGACTGGCTTTCCGCCTGGGGCCAGTTGGGTCAGCCCTGTTGGCCATCGCCGTGATCGGCATGGTTCTGCTCCCATTCATAATCCGGCGCTTCGAGCACCAGCACGCCCTGGGCTTGGCCCGTTTCGCCGGTTGGATCGGGTTCTCCTGGATGGCCGTGGCACTCTGGTTTTTCTCGTTGGGACTGCTCCTCGATCTCGGCAACGGGGTCGAAAAACTCCTGCATCTGGCCTTCGGCCTGCCCGGCTTCCGCCTGTCGCCTTTTGCCGGCGTCACCCTCAACCTCGGCCTAACCGCCATCCTCCTGATTGCCGGGTTGATTGAAAATTACCGGGTTACTATACGGCCCATCACCCTCACGGCTCCGGCCGACGCCCGACCTCCCAAACCCCTGCGGATCCTGTTCATTACGGATGTCCATCTCGGCCTGTTGGAAACCGAACTGTACCTGCGGGATATCGAACACGCGGTGGCCGAAACCCGGCCGGATCTGATTCTCTCCGCCGGCGATCTCTTCGATGGACGCGGTGATCCAATGCCTGAAGTGGCTGCGCGGCTCGCGCGACTAGAAGCCCCTTGGGGGAAATTCGCCGTCCTCGGCAACCATGAGTTTTATGCCGGGCTCCCCGAAAGCCTGCGCTTTCACCAGGCTGCCGGATTCAGCCTCCTGCGCGGGGAAACCCGGACCTTGGGATCCAACGGGTGGTCCCTGGTTATCGCGGGCATCGACTTCCCAGCCGAAGGGGTTTGGGGTCGTCATGTCGTAGAGACCGACCAGATCACCGCCTCCCATCGTCCGGGCAGTTATCAAATCCTCCTGAAACACCTGCCCGTGCCATCCACTCGCCTCGGATCACACTTTGACCTTCAATTATCCGGGCATGCGCATGGCGGACAAATCATCCCCTTTAATTGGGTGGTCAAAGCCGTGTATCCTTACCTGCAAGATCTGTTTACGCTGGCCGATGGGCGCAGCCATCTCTATGTCAGTCGCGGCTCCGGCAGTTGGGGCCCCCCGATTCGCCTTGGACCAGGCCGGGAAATCACACTCATTACCATCGAATAAGAATGGAGAAAGACCCATGACTAAAGCGTTTAATATCAATAATGGTGGAACCGTCTGGTCATTTGATTTTTTTGATAAAAATAAATTGCGTCTGCGAACGGTGGCTCCCGCGGGCTTACGTCCGAACTCGCCCCTTCCGCCCACCGTGGCCCTGCTTGAATTGGAGGTCGCCCTGCATTGCACCGGCGAAGACCGCAACGATCACCATGGCTCCAAATTCACAGGCGGCACGCCCGGCATGCGCTTGGAATTCGTCGCCCGGCACGACGACAAGGTGCCCGGCGGTCGACGCATCGTGTTCGAGCATCAGGATCCGTTGCTGAAACTTCACGTCGAATCCGTCTACCATTTTTTCAACGGGATTCCCGCCGTCCGCCGCTCCGTAAAAGTGCGAAACGATGGGAATGCGCCCGTGGGCATTGAATATCTCGCTTCAGGGCTGATGCATAATTTCGGCCGGTTTGGACAGAATTCCATTGAATCCAAATTACGCCTGCATATTCCGCGCAACACCTGGGATGCCGAAGGCCAGTGGAAAAGGTTCACCCCGGCCGAAGCCGGATATGCTCTCACCGGCATGAGCGCCATCACCGCCACCAATACCGGCAATTGGTCCACTTCGGCCTACCTGCCCCTTGGCATGATCGAAAACACCGAAGCCGGCATCACTTGGTTCTGGCAGATTGAGCACAACGGGTCCTGGCATTGGGAAATCGGCAATGCGTGGGAGGATTTGTATCTTTATGCCGGTGGCCCGGACGAAGACCATCACCAAGCCTGGAAAAATCTGCAACCCGGCGAATCCTACGAAACCGTCCCGGTGGCGATGGGGTGTGTCAAAGGCGGATTCGATGCCGCCACCGCAGCGCTCACAGACTATCGTCGCGCCGCGTGTATCCGCCCGCATGCCGATAATCGCAATTGCCCGGTCATTTTCAATGACTACATGAATTGCCTGTTTGCCGATCCCACCACCGAAAAGGAACTGCCCTTGATCGATGCCGCGGCCGCCGCCGGTTGCGAATACTATGTGATCGACGCGGGCTGGTACGCCGAAAGCAACGAAAACTGGTGGTCCACCGTCGGCCTTTGGCAGCCCTCGCAGACCCGTTTTGCGCCCGAGGGGATTACCGGTCTCCTCCGGCTGATCCGTGAAAAGGGAATGATCCCCGGGCTCTGGCTGGAAATCGAATCCGCCGGTGTCAACTCGCCTCTCAAGGACAAACCCGATGCCTGGTTTTTCACCCGTCATGGCCGGCGTATTGTGGATCACGGCCGCTTCCAACTCGATTTCCGCAACCCGGAAGTGCGGGCGCATGCGGACGAAGTGATCGACCGGGTCGTCGGTGAATATGGGGCCGGCTATATCAAGATGGACTACAATGTTTCGTTCCAGATGGGAACCGGACGGGATGCCGACAGCTTCGGGCAGGGCCTTCTCGCGCATAACCGAGCCTACCTGGCATGGACGAAAGACGTTTTAACCCGCTATCCGGATCTCGTGCTCGAGAACTGTGCCAGTGGCGGATGTCGCATGGATTACGCCATGCTGTCCCTGTACCAATTGCAATCCTCCAGCGACCAAACCGATTACCGCAAATACCCCGGCATCCTCGTCGGCGTTCTCGCGGGAGTACTCCCCGAACAATTGGCCGTATGGGCCTATCCCAAGTCGGACGGGAATGCCCGGGAAGCCTCCTTCAACATGGTCAACGCCATGCTGTGCCGCATCCATCAGAGTGGGCATCTGGCCAACCTGCCAGCCGAAAGTCTCGCGCAGGTGAAAGAAGGGATTCGCGTCTATCGGGAGGTGGTTCGACGTCACATCCCCAAGAGTCATCCCTTTTTCCCCTTGGGAACACCGGATTTCACCGATTCAGACCAACCTGTTGCCGTTGGCCTTAAAAACCCGAAAGCGCAATTTCTGGCGGTCTGGCGTCTGGCGGGGAATGGCACCGTATCGCTTCCCAACCCCGACGGCATTGCGTGGAAGCTACTCTACCCCTGCGATTTGGGCATTCGGGTCCGTCAAAGCTCCGGCAAACTCCAGGTTAGCTTCCCAGAAAAACACATGGGCGCAGTGTTGACAAATCTCTGAGGAATCACTCCGCCCAATAGGATAAATCTTACAAGGATTGTCCACCTCTCCTGTGGGGGCGGACGACGGCCGCCCTTTCCCGTCCCCATTCTTTTAATCGGGGTCGGAATCGCTATCGCTATCGGGATCGTTCAGACTTTTCTCGGGATGAGATCGGGATCCGATGGGAGCGGACGATGGCCGCCCTTCCCTGGTCCCCATTCCCCCGCAAAGACGGTCACGACGAAGCGTGACCCTCCGGGATACAAACGGGTTCACAAAGTGGAGGGACACGCTTCGTCGTGTCCGCCGGGGGATTTGGAGATAGGTTCTGAGCCCCCACGACGGCAGTTGCTTCCCCTCTCCAGTGGGGGCTGACGATGGCCGCCTTTTCCCGTCCCCATTCTCTTAATCGGGGTCGGAATCGCTATCGCTATCGGGATCGTTCTGACTTTTCCGGGAGGGATTGGGATCCGATGTGGGCGGACGATGGCCGCCCTTCCCCGTCCCCTCCGAAGGTCGGGCGTCCCTGAGCACAGATTGCCGGTCTTCATTCCCCCACATAACGCAAATGCGCCCGCGTGTAGCCAAACTACCATAATTTGGTTGATGTCAATGCCGCGCCCCTGTATCTTGTTGACATGATCAATTTGATTCAACAGAAACGTGGCGAACTGACCAGACTCTGCCGCCAATTCAAGGTGGATCGTCTTGATCTGTTCGGCTCCGCTGCCACAGGCAAGTTCGACCCCTCATCCAGCGACCTTGATTTTGTCATTGAATTTGAGGATCGGTCGACCCCAGGCATCTTGAATCGTTATCTCGATTTTGCGGAAGCACTGGAACTGCTTTTTGGGCGACATGTGGATCTTTTAACCCCTCGTTCCATCCGCAACCCCTATTTCCGGCAGACCCTCGACAGCACCAAAGAGACCCTCTATGACCGCGGAATTCAAGCAACGCATCCATGATGCCATCGGGGCCTGTCGCGCGATTCAATCCTTTACGGCGCAAGTCTCCTTTGACGACTACTCCGGCAACCTGATGTTGCGGTCCGCTGTGGAGCGTCAGTTTGAAATCCTCGGAGAGGCGTTGAATCGGGCCTCCGAATTGAACCCGGCTATTCTGTCATCCCTGCCCGAGCTACGGCGGATTGTGGGGATGCGAAACCGCATCATTCACGGCTACGATGCAGTTGACGATGAGCTCGTCTGGGACGCCATTCAACACCACATTCCTCCCTTGTTGTCCGCCCTTCCGGACATCCTGCTTTCCGCAGACTGACTTGCCTATTCCCCTTTACCCACCCCCCGCTATGCGGACCCCTCCGCTGGAGGGGATCAATTTCCGCTGGGTCCCCTCCCTCGGAGGGGTGGCCGCAGGCCGGGGTGGGTCTCCCCCGTCTTCCCGACCACTGTGGGGGCGGACGATGGCCGCCCTGGCCCGTCCCCATTCCCCCACAAAGACGGTCACGACGAAGCGTGACCCTCCGGGAGACAAACGGGTTCACAAAGCGGAGGGACACGCTTCGTCGTGTCCGTCGGAGTTTTGTATGAGCCTCTACAGCCGGGCACCGTGCTCCGCTCTGGTGCCCTGGCCCACTTTACTGCCTGATCTGCCCCCGCTCATTCCACGATCGCCAACGCGTATCCTGCGTAGGCAGCATAGGCATGGCGACTTCCAAACAAGGCCATGTTCCGATAAACGGGGGGGTTCGCGATCCGCAAGGTTAAACGACTCTCCATCCGGAATTGACGATCGGCCCGGGTTAATCCCAAACGCTCCCAGGGAACCAATGCCGTCAAATGATATCCATCTTCCCTCAGCCAATATCGAAGCCGGATATCGGCACAAATCACGTGATGCCCATTCTGTATTTTATAGGCCCGAGCCGCCAGGGCACTCCCCGGAGGGGTCAATAAAATATGATGTATCTTTGTTTGTGCCGTCGGCACGATAAATAATTCCAGGCACGATTTCTCCCATGGGGTATCCGACGGCTCTGGCGCGGCATCCCGGATCCTGGCCCCCAACCAGATCCCTCGTGACGTACTCGCCAGCGTCATCCGACCCATCGACTGCCCATCCATGTCAAAGTCCTTCCCCTCCTCCGCCAGAAGAGCATCCACCCC
>Ga0118677_10009404_pt1 | contig 15277 bp, 19 predicted proteins | sample AliMusrvi5mmetaG_FD_86154 | JGI IMG/M metagenome (GOLD analysis project Ga0118677, IMG submission 86154)
CGTCAGGATTCCGCATAGCGGCAAAAAACCCGGTGTTGAATCATTGAATGCCTCCGTGTCGGCAGCCATTCTTATGGAACGAATGGTGTTATAATTTTCGTCATACTGGCCCTTCTCCTTTGTCATCCGGACTCATCCGGCCCACATCGATTTTTGTATGGCCGTCACTCTGCTTATGCTCAAGCAAGCGGGCTACCAGATTCACTACCTGAACCTGGCCAGCGGGAACTGCGGCAGCGTCCAATACAACGGAGCGATGACGCGCTCCATCCGCAACACTGAGGCGCGCGCCGCCGCCAGTATCCTCGGTGCGAACTTTCACCCGAGCCTCACCGAGGACCTGGAGATCATCTACAACCTGGGCCTGCTCCGCGCGCTGGCGGCCGTCATCCGCGAAGTCAAGCCCCGCATCGTGCTGACTCATTCGCCGCAGGACTACATGGAGGACCACATGAACACCTGCCGGCTGGCGGTCAGCGCGGCGTTTACGCGCGGAATGCCGAATTTCAAGACCGTGCCGCCCCGCCCGACCGCGGATTATGAGGTGACGGTCTATCACGCTCTGCCGCACGGCCTTTGTGATCAGTTGCGACGCCCCATAATTCCCGGCGCATTCGCCAACACGACTGCGGTGCACACGACCCAGCTCAAGGCGCTCGAGGCGCACAAAAGCCAGCAGAACTGGCTGGATGTCAGCCAGCGTTTGAACTCCTACCTCCTGGCTATGGAAGACATGTCGCTGGCGGTCGGGCGTCTGTCGAAGAAGTTCAAGCATGCCGAAGGCTGGCGGAGGCATTTGCACCTAGGTTACTGCAGCCCCGAAGCCGATCCGCTGGCGGAGGCCCTGGGAAAGAATTATCTTGTGAACAAGGCTTACGAGCGCAGCCTGCAAACAGGCCTCTGAGTCGTTGAGATTGAATATTGTCCAATACGATTAATACTGCTTACCTATGTCACGGAAACTCAGTTCCATTGCACCCGATTGGTGGGATTATACCACTCTCGACGCCGACATCATTCATGACGCTGCCGCGTTGACACTGGAAAAGATGCTCAAGCTGTCGCGGCCGGGCTTCAAGGTGATGATGTACGACACCCTTGAGGAGTTCTACCTGGCGGAAGCCCTCGAATATATCACCGCCTGGAAACAATCCACCCCTGACAACCCGGTCGGCATCTGTGGACCCATCGGGCCAACCGAGCAACTCCCGTTGGTGGCGCGCCTGGTTAACGATCTCAACTTGAACGTCAATTCCGCCCATTTCTGGGGTATGGACGAGTGGTACCTCAACGGCAAAGAGGCACCACCCACACACCCGTTGTCGTTTGAAAAGGCCGACCGGGAAATGTGCTTCAGCCGCATTCGGAAGGAACTGGTGATGCCGAACGCGAACCTGCATTTCCCGAAGGGCAACACCGCTGCCTATCGCAAGAGCTGGAACGCTGGCGTGCGCTGCGCGGTTATGCAGGGCGGGCAGGGCGATGTGAAGCATTGGGCCTTCAATGACCCGCCCCGCCGCGCGGGCAAGTACAAGAACAACCCGCCGTCGCCGGCCGAGTATCGCAAACTGACCACGCGCGTAGTTGACTTGCATCCCTTGACCATTGCGCAAAACGCCCGCACCTCGGGCGGCGGGAACATCTCGCTCGTGCCCACTCAGGCTATTTCCGTCGGGCCGGTGGAAACATGGCAGGCGGAGAAAGTCTCCATCTGGCATGCCGGCAACCACGACAACCCCTTCGGCCAGCGGCTAACCTGCCTGATGATCGCCAGGAACCTTCCAGATGCCGCGGTGCCGATGTCGCTGCTCGCCGACCACCCGAACGTGCAGTTCAACTACTACCGCAAGGGCGTCGGCTCCTGCGACGTCGAGATGCATTGAGCGCGATATTCTGGAACCGCCTGTCTTACGAACGTGAGCTCTGGCAGAATGGTCTGACGCACGTTGCGGGCGTGGATGAGGCGGGCTGCGGTCCGCTCGCCGGGCCAGTGGTCGCCGCTGCGGTCGTCTTTCCGTGCACTTGGTCGGAGGAGGGCTTGGAGAGCGGACTCCGCGGCCTAAACGATTCCAAGCAGCTCACCGAGGCGCAGCGAGAGAAGTATTACGCGATACTTACCTCACACCCGGAAATCCGCTGGGCGATTGCGCGTGTCGAAGTGGAGATGATTGACCGCATCAACATTTACCAAGCCGCGCACCGCGCGATGAATCTGGCGCTTGATCAACTGCAGCCGCCGCCCGAACATGTGCTGGTGGATGGGCGGCCGGTCAAGTCCATGCGCTTTCCGAACACACCGCTGGTGAAAGGCGACGCCCGCAGTTACTCGATTGCCGGTGCCAGCGTCCTAGCGAAGGTGACGCGCGACTCCCTCATGTGCGAGTTTGACCGGCTCTATCCCGGATACGGTTTTGCCGAGCACAAGGGATACGGGACGCCCCGGCACTTGACCGCGATTCAGGCCCTTGGCCCCTGCCCTATCCACCGCCGCAGCTTCTCCCCTTTCCGTCCGGTAACGACGGAGCTGGAGCTGTTTGGCTCGGCAGCCGACCAATAACCGAGAGCCCGCAATTGGCGCGGGGTTCTTACTGCTTCCGCAAAACCATCGCCAGGTTGTCAGCAAGGTTCAGCACGCCGAGGGTCCTCTCGGCGAACGCGTAAAGGGCCTTGATCGGCCTTAGCAGTGGGTTCTGCTTGTAGGACGTGGTGCGCTGCAGGAGCTGCGCGCGCTCGCGATTGGAGACTTCCTTGCCGCCACCCCGCCAGTCCTGCCAGATCACGACGGGATTGAAGTGCGTGGACCTGAACTCAATCACCGAGAAGGATTCGCCCGCCAAATTAATCAATGTTGCCTTCGTGAAGTAGTTCAGATGCTGCGGGTATAAATAGCGGTAGCGCGCACCGAGTGTCCGCGCTGCCAGGGACTTCATATTCGGCACCAGCACAAAGCACAAGCCGCCCGGCTTCAGGACCGACGCGGCCTTAGCAAGGAACTGTTGCGGCGCAGCCAAATGTTCCAGGACCGCCCAAAAGGTCACCGCCTCGAACTTCCTCCCCCCGAATTCCTGTTCCAGAAAGTCCCCGCGGATTACAGGGACGCCGCGGCTCTCCGCATAATCCAGTGGCGGACCGCTCACGTCGGTCCCAAGCGTCTGATAGCATCCCGGGAAGCGCTGATTTAACTGGAACAAAAACGCCCCGGACGAGCACCCGACATCCAGCACGGCTCCGCCCTGGCAGTGCCTACGGAACAGCTTAAGCTCCCTTTCGAAACGCACCGACGCGTAATCGCTCTCCAGCTTAGCCGACGAGAGATAGTAATCCGACCCTGCCCGATCGTAGTATTCCCCGGAAGCGAACTCCCTCGGCACCGGGTTGACGTAAATCATGCCGCAAGGCCGGCAACGCACAAGCCGCAGTTCGTCCTTTTGCAGATAGGCTTCCGCCTCACCGCGCCCGCACACCGGGCAGGGTCGGGATGCGCAGGCGGGGGTCACAGGATGACAATTCGAGTTGTCTTCAGCACGCCGCAGTTATAGAAGGAGGCCGTGCTGCAATCAAAGAAATCCTTCTCCGGCATCACATGAACCTGCGAGGAGCTGCTAACGCAAAGGCGCAAAGAAGCGAAGGCGCAATGGACAGCAAATCACCCGGCAGGTGGCCGGACTCGGCATCCGAACCCATAGCGTCTTTGCGCCTCCGCGTCTTTGCGTTAATCCAGTGGCCTTCCCGAGGATGACTTTAGCTGCGCGCATAAGGTCCCTCTGGCGGAAGGCCGAGAAGCCGTTGCACCTTCAATACGGCGAGCTAGGAGAGCGCGCGGCCAAAAAGCATCTCAAACGCCAGGGCCTGAAGTTCCTCACAGCCAACTTCCGGACGCCACGCGGCGAGATAGACCTCATCTACCGAGATGCCGACTGCCTGGTATTTATCGAGGTCAAGACCCGTTCCTCTGAAGAATGGTCACGCCCGGCTGCAGCCGTAAACGCGGAGCGACGACGGCGGCTAACGCGGACCGCGCTCGACTACCTACGGCTGCTGCGAGACCCGCCGGTGAAGCTGCGTTTCGACATCGTGGAAGTGCTACTGCAGGACGGCGTGGTGCGGGAGGTGCGGCATTTGCCGAACTCCTTTCCTATGGAACGGCCTTACCGGTATGGATGAGGAGGTGAGGCGGTCTCGCCGAAACCGCCCCACGCCGGTCTGCTCGGCGAAAGGACTTTACCGATGGCCGACGCTCACAACTGCTCCCCCGCCATGAGATCGCCGTCCTTGAGTGCCAGCGGGAACGGCTCCAGCGGCATCGGCCGCTCGTGGTCCAGAAATTCCCCGCACACACGGAACAGGTCGGCGGTCGTGGCGACCCGGCGAATCTGGTGCAGGAATTGGCCGGTCGGCTCGGCCCCCACGCCAAGGTAGTTCATGTATTTCTTCATCTTCTGCACCTGGGCGGATTCGCGCACTCCGGGCGAACACACGGCCTCGTAAAGCGCCTTCACGTAAGCCAGCACCTCCCTCCCGCACGGGATGAAAATGGCTTCCCCACGCTGATGCTCGCGGATTTGCCGGAACAGCCAGGGATTACGAATGGCTCCGCGGCCAATCATCAGCCCGCGCGCGCCGGTGATCTTCAGGACCTCGGCGGCCTTTTGTGCGGAATAGACGTTCCCGTTGGCCAGCACAGGGCAGCGCAGCGCAGCAACCGCCCGCGCGATGAACTCATAATGCACCTCACTCCGGTACATCTCCTTCACCGTTCGAGCGTGGACGGTGAGCAGGTCGAGCGAGTGCTTTGCGAAGATCGGCAGCAGCCCAGAAAAAACCTCCGACGAGTCGAACCCGATGCGAGTCTTGACAGTGAACCGGATCTTAACGGCGTCACGGAGCGCGCCCAGAATGGCATCCACACGCGCCGCGTCTCGGAGCAAGCCGCCGCCCGCGCCCTTGCGATAGACCACCGGCGCCGGACACCCAAGGTTCAAGTCCACCGCCGCCACCGGATATTCTTGCAGCTTGCGGGCCGTGCGCACCAAGGCCGGGATATCGTTGCCGATCATCTGCGCGATGATCGGTCTGCCAGTCGGATTCTCGGTAACGGACTTGAGAATGTCCTTTTCCAGTCGCGAAGTGGCATAGACCCGGAAATACTCCGTGACATAAACATCTGCCCCACCGTAGGCAGCAATTAGTCTCAAGAACGGCAGATCGGTAACACCCTGCATCGGCGCCAACGCGAGCAACGGCGCCGGGCCGCTGAGCAACCCGTCGAAGGATTCACGGCAGTCTCTCTGCATCACTCCACCGCTCCAATACTCCATCACTCCATTCCGCTAAATCATGTGGCAAAATATCGCGTCCCGGAGCTTAGGCTCGAACCAAGTGCTTTTCGGGGGCATGATCCCCCCGGCATCAGCAATGGTCATCAAATCCTCGATGCTGGTCGGAAACAGCGAGAAGGCGCACGCATACTCGCCGCTGTTGACCAACTTCTCCAGCTCCGCTGTGCCGCGGATGCCCCCGACGAAGTTGATGCGTTTGCTCGTGCGCGGGTCCGCGATGCCAAAAACCGGATCGAGCACCTGCTTTTGCAGCAGCGTAACGTCGAGCCGTTCAATTGGGTCATCTGTGGCGGTGAAGCACGGGAGGAAACTCAGCGTGTGCCACTGCCCAGGGAGGTAAAGGCCCAGTTCATGCATGCGCGTTGGCGCGGCAGCGCCCTCTTGTCGGACGTCGAACATCCTCGCCAATCGCTCCAGCAGCCGGCTGGCGGACATGCCATTCAGATCCTTAAGCACGCGGTTGTAGGGGAGAATCTGCATCTGGTTATGCGGGAAGATGACGCTGAGGAAGAACGCGCTCTCGCCTGTCCCTTTCCAGGTTTGATAGACCCGCGCCGCAGCGGCGCTGCGATGGTGGCCATCCGCAATGTAAAGGCAGGGCATCCGCCCAAACTCGGCTTCCACCATTTGAATGTGCCCGGGATCGGAAATGACCCAGGCAGTGTGGCGCACCCCGTCGGGCGCGGTAAAGTCAACGCTCGGCGGCCCTCCGGTCTCCTTCGCGACGAGCCCATCAAGGGCCGGCCTGGCCCGATAGACCAGGAAAACGGGACCGGTTTGAGATTCGAGCGCCTCGATGTGACACACGCGATCATCTTCTTTGTCGGGCCGCGTCAACTCGTGCTTCTTGATGATGCCTTTGAGGTAATCTTCGCAACTGGCGGCGGCAACTAGCCCGGTCTGGCTATGCCGGCCCATGACCTGACGGTAGAGATAGAAATAGGGCTGCGCGTCCTGCCACAGCGCGCCCTCGGCGATCAGGCGCCGGAAATTCTTCCGCCCCTTCGCATAAACCTCTGGCGCGTGAACGTCCGTGTCGGGCGGCAGATCAATCTCCGGCTTGCTCACGTGGAGGAAGCTCAGCGGATTGCCGGCGGCAACCTGACGCGCTTCCTCTGAAGACATCACATCGTACGGCAGCTCACAAATGCGTGGAGCCAGCCCCGGTTTCGGGCGCAACGCTGCAAAAGGCTTAATGATGGCCATGAATCGAGCGGAACCTAACCTCGACCCCGCCCGAAGGCACGCGGAAAGTAAGCAGCGGCGGCATCACGCAGGAGGTAAGGTTCCCGATGCCAAAGCGCGTCGCTCGTTGGCTAAGCCATGTAATTGTGAGACGATGGGCCAGCCGCGAAAGAAATCCAAAGGGCATATATGATCTCTCGAATTTGGAGTGCTTTCGCCAGGAGCAGGCCATGTTCCGGGCCCAAGTTGCGGTAGATCACTTGGCTACCAGTGCAAGAGTTGCCTAATGGTTGCCTGATAATTGCATGATAGTTGCCTAATGGCTGCATAATGGTTGTATGATGGATACATAATAGTTGCAAGATACTGCTTCCAGCACTCCTGGCTCCCCCGTCTGAATTGGCCCGCTGGCGGCACGGAATACCCACGAATGGGCCGCAGTGCCACAGCGAAGTTCGTGGTCCCCGCGCAATGTCCGCCCGATTGGACTCTGGGTTGCCCAGCCCGGCTGTGCCGGGAGAACTTGTGTGCATCTCGGCACTGCCACCGGAGCGCGAGCAGTCCCTGGCTCGCAGCACCCACGCACGCAGCCTGGTGGCCCATCTGTTCTCCTCACGTGCCTCGAAGCTTCCACCCCGCTGCGAGCCAGGGACAGCTCGCGCTCCGCCACCATCGGACGGATTCGCGCTGTGGCGGCGGTAACGATTCGCCTGGGGAATTTGCACTTTGAAAACTAGGCTTGCATTCAGTTACAAGTTGCGTATCTTCCCCAGCTCCCGTCCCGAAATTCGGGCGGCATCAACTTGAATTAGATAGATATGGCAACAGCAAACGACCTTCGCCGCGGCATGGCGGTTAATTATAACGGCGACATCTGCGTAGTCCTGGACAGCCAGCACCGTACGCCAGGCAACCTCCGCGCCTTCGTGCAGGCCACCCTCCGCAGCATCCGCAGCGGCCGGTCCTCCGATGTGCGTTTCAGCTCGACCGAGAAGATCGATGTCGTGCCGATGATGACCCGCAAGATGGATTTCAGCTATAAGGACGTGGAGGATTTCGTCTTCTCTGATCCTGACACCTTCGAGACGGTGACGCTACCGCCGGAAATCGTCGGCGACGCGAAGAACTACCTGGTCGAGAACGCGCAGGTAACCGTGACGTTCGTCGAAGAGAAGGCAGTAACCATCGAACTGCCGTCGAGTGTGGTGTTGAAAGTGGCCGATGCGCCGGAAGGCGTTCGCGGTGATTCCGCGAATAACGTCCAGAAGGCAATCGTTCTGGAAACCGGCATTACCGTTCAGGCTCCCCTCTTCATCAAGACGGGCGAGAAGATCAAGGTGGATACTCGGACCGGGAAGTACATGGAACGCGCCTAGCGCCTGTTTCTTGACGGGACGAGCGCCAGTCTTTCCTTAAACTTGCGGCAAACGCCGGCAAGGTCGTCCGCACACAGGATGGCCGACACCACACAGACCCGCTCCGCGCCAGCGGCCAGCACCTCGTCCAGATTGTCCAACGTGATTCCGCCGATGGCGAACCACGGGATTCGAATATTCGCCGCCGCCCAACGAACATACTCGAGCGTGACGGGTTTGGCGGTGGGTTTGGTTCCCGTCGGATAAACCGGACCGACCCCCAGATACTCTGCACCCGCGGCCACAGCCCGCTTGGCCTGTTCAGGCGCCGCGCTGCTAAGTCCAATCCTGACCTGAGGCGTGAGAGGTTCCTTGCACCCTGCCCGTGCACCATGAGATTTCATCGCCGCCGCGAACTGGGAGACCTGAGTGTAGCCCGCCCCGAAGAAATCATCCTGCCCCACATGGCAGAACTCCGCTCCCAATTCCACCACCAGCGAAGGGTGATCGTTGATCACCAGGCCGACGCCGGCCCGGTGCGTTACTGGCAGAATCGCCTCAGCCATGAGGCGGACTTCGTCGAGCGGCAGGTGCTTGGCGCGAAGTTGGATCAGGTCCGCACCCCCATCGCAAAGCTGCTGCGCGATCGCTTCAGGAGCCCGCCCACGCAGGTAGGCTGTATCAACAAAGGCATAAAGCCGGCATTCATGTAATGGTCTCATAACTCTGGCATCAAAGTGAATCTACCTCCGGCTGGCGTCCTTGGGGAACAGAAAACGAAAGATGCTGCGCGATAGAGGGTTTGATTTTTGATACGTTTCGTCGCTGTGCCTAGATAAATCGGCTGGGCTTCTGGCCCGCATATTTCACACCCTCCGGAGCGCCGGTCTCCGACCCGGCGTCTCCATAGCCAGCCAATTGGCCGACGCCGGGTCGGAGACCGGCGCTCCAGCCTGCGGGCGTTTCAAGGCGATTGTAAGAGATCCAGGCAAGTGCTGGCTCTTTCAACTATCCCCCACGATGCTGCCTTGGCCCACCGCTGGTCGAGAAGCTAAGGAATCCAGATCACAGGTTGGGGTTGTTCGCAATTCCTTCGTTGGCGACGAAGTTCCAGTACTCCTTGTTGCGGAACCGCTGCGCGTGGCCATCGAGGAAAGTGAAATGGGCGCCCTGGTTGTGCAGATTGGAATGAACGTTGTTCTGCTGGGCCACCGCGGCGAACTTGCCGTTGTCAAACAGCCAGACCGTCGGGACCGGCCGGAGGATGCTGGAGATTTTCGTCTGATTGCACGTGCCGCTGCCGTTGACGTGTTCGTTGAGGCAATAGTGGAAGAGGTTGTTGCCGTTGCTGCGGCGGGCACTACCATAACAAACACAATACCAACCATGGCCCAGCCCTTACCGCCTAATTTGCCAAATCGCCAGCGGGAAGCCATTGACGGGAGTGCTTTTACCCGGCTCTTGCCTTGCCCTCGCCATACCTCACTGGTGCTTCTCGACGCCCTCCCTAGGCGCATTCATATCCTGACGCCCCGGGTGCAGCTCCGGGAGCGATTGCCGGGTGTCATTGACGGGGGTAGCAGGTAGTCGTTCCCATACGCTGCGCTGATTTGCCCCCTGCCGAAATAGCCCCCATTCCCGCCATTATCACCGCCGGGAGCGATTGCGGGGATATCAAACCGCTGCCAGCCGCAGAAACCGCCTCCAGCCCCATTTCCAAGCGATTTCCAGACCATTCGGCGGTCAACTTCGTCAACCGGTTCAGAAGGTCTGGCAACTCAATCCGCCCGCCCCCCGTTCTTTTGAACAAAACGGCTGGCCTTTGCTGGCCGCGTGGTTTATCGGGGGACGCTAGACCGTCAACCTTGGGGCGGTCGTCGTGCTTGTGGCGTTCGCGATTTATGGGCGCTAAAGAGGAAAATCTCTGGCGATTGCGAGAAACAAGGTAGGCGCAGCCGCCCCCTCAATAACGGCGTGTAGGCGGGAATGGGGCTCAAAAACTCGGCTGACCAGACCGGAAACAAATGGGAAAGCGAGCCAGACACCTGAAAGAAGGAGCGTCCGAAAGCTGCCGTTCGGATAAGGGATGTCGGGGGCTGCGACGTTTGCAAAAGACCAAATCTTGAACATCAAAACCATGAAACCGCCAAAAAAACCCCACCAGAATTGTTGCATTGCGTCTAACGAGATTTGTCGTTTCTCAACGTTTCTTTTCACGCGACCAGTATCGCACCTGGTAGGGACAACAGGCACAAGCAAAACGCCAAGACAGTCAAATAATCGCAGGCGATGGCAACCGTTGCCAACTTTGACAGGAGTCCCGCTCCACTGTGCTGCCATGTTTGGCAGCACTCACGCGTTTCGGTCCCTTTTCGCGAACAGGGATGGATTAATGATTGACACCGTGTTAAGTGATGCTTGCGATTGGGCACCACTTTTAATACGTGTTGGTAGAAGCATTATCAAGAACGGTGGAACGCCCTATGAAGTATCTGAACGACATGGCGGTTGTGAAGTATGAAAAACTCCTCATCGAGCATCTCTCGCTTGGCGGCGATGTGAGGGACCTGACAGGAAAGAATTTGGTGGGGCAACAAGTACTCGCTGTATGGAATGAGGAAGGGATTCGGGACATGTGTGCCGCGCAAGGGATAACGATGGAGAACTTTTGCGAGCTTTACAGTGCGTGTATTGAGACGCTTATGCCTAATCCGTGCATAAACGGCGGAGGCCCAGTGCCGATGCTTGTGCCTACTCTTTTTCTCCTGGAGGACTGGCGAATTCGAGAGCTTTTAGCTTTGTTCACACAATTGACCGAACCAGACTTCTACAAGAAACTTGAGGTCTTAAAGGAGGGAATGGTGGTGGTATCGAAGAAAGTGAAGGCTGTCCATGACTCCGCACGTGGCCCAGTTCAATTTGTAATAACGCCGGGAGGAGGACTCCCCGTTAGTGCAGCGGACCCTCTCAATAGCCGAGGGTGTGGTTGCACGTCTATGATTCTGGTGTGTCTAGCGTTAGGCTCGATAAGTCTCGTTGTCGTCTTCCTCCATCTGTAAAGGATCTCCAGTCAACACGCCGGACTGCCTCGGGCTTTCGCTTCAGACTTCATCGGACTGCACCCGCTTCACCGCTCTTGCCGTCCAGCCTGTATCTGTTCCTTGCTCCCCCTCTTGAAACCTCGCAAGGGAGCGTTTGCCGAAGCCTATGATGTCCGCTAAGTCGGCACATGTGACTGCCATTTTGACATCGCACCTTTAATCAATTCTCGGGCATGTTCCGTGCCCAAATCGGGGCCAACATGCTTTCCCTCCATATTGGAAAGCAGGAGGGCAACATCCCATTTGTAATCAACGAGACGGGGGTCTTCTTTTTGGGGACGCACTTTGCGAAACCTCTCAATCCACCCTATCCGCTCCAAGGCAAGAGCGTACTCTTCGGACGCAATCGGGTGAGCATCATTCAGGGACATTCCCCCAATGCTCGCCAACAATTCGGCTAAGGAGCCAAATCGGGTCTGCGGACTCTCGGGCACACTGTTCATTTGTTTCATAATCAGAATAAGAACTCATCTGACGCTCCAGCGAGACGGGGGGGCGTCGTGCGACACTTACGCAGCTTAGCCATTCGTCCTGCGCAACCTGTGATATGCAATTGTACCGCGCAGACCTTGCGCGAAACAGTAAATGAAAACTGGAGCTAGAATTATGCCGTCGAAACGTCCCGATGCCCATTGGACAATGTTCGGCAATGAAAAGAGAAGCAGCACCGCCAAGGCGCAGATCCGGCTGAAACGGAATACTCCATAAGCGAGACCAGCGATCCCGGCGACCGCAACGAAGGCAACGAGCACGCCCCGACCTGCGTTGCTGCCCGTTTCCGTAAGCCGCAGCATCGCCAAAATCGAATAGACTAGGAGACCCACGGCGAATAAAACCGCGCCAATCCAAGCATTGCGCACATGTTTCCTTGCTTGCTCTATCGTCATACCAGTGTCCGCCGCCTAGCAATGTCGTCACCACCATTCTAGCTTGTCCGAACTCAATAGTAGGCGCGCAAGAACACGATTGGAAGCCAAAAACATCTCGCACCGCGTTGCCGCTTGGCCGGAGTCACCGACGCCCAGCAAATGCACTTATCCCCAGTAATTTGACGTGGACAATCGGAACCGCCTCGATTTGCGATTACTGTTGTCTCCCTGACAGACACTGGCGCAAGCCCTAATCTCCGGGAATAAGCCGTCCCCGCTGGTCTCCGAAGCCAATTACCGTCCCTGAAGCATCATGCGTCTTCCCTTCCGGGCCTTCCTTCGGATTGTAGTGGCCCAAGAGGGCGTTACTGCGGAAGCGAATTTATTTCATGTACCCGCTCACGTCGTTTTCATAACCGATGACTTTTCCGGTGGCGTCTTTTATCGGTTGCATTTTGTTTTCCTTTCTCGATCACTTTGATTTTACGAGTCCCGTCAATCTTGCCAAAAGTCCTTGAAGCGTTCCGAGGACACCTCCGTGTACGTGACCGTGTGAGTGATATTCCGATGCCCGCGGTAATGCTGAATCGACCGGGTGTCCAATGCGTCGTTTGCCAACCTGTAACCGCAGCCATGCCTGAGAGTGTGGGGATGTACCGGGAAGCTCAACCCAGCGGTTACGCCAGCCCTGGCAACCATCTTCCTCACCGTCGAATCGGTCAATGGCACCTATCGCTCTCCCGTGAAGACGTAAGAGCAATTCGGGTAATCCCGTTGAAGGCGGCGGAATGCTCGCAACTCCGGCCCTTGAAGAGAATGGCTGCTGGGGTTGCTATTGTTCAGCCGCTTTACGTGGAGTAGCCCTTGGGCAAGGTCAACTTGGTCCCAACGGAGGGAAGCTAAGGAATCCAGATCAGGTTGGGGTTGTTCGTGATTCCTTCGTTGGCGACGAAGTTCCAGTACTCCTTGTTGCGGAACCGCTGCGCGTGGCCGTCGAGGAAAGTGAAATGGGCGCCCTGGTTGTGCAGATTGGAATGAACGTTGTTCTGCTGGGCGACCGCGGCGAGCTTGCCGTTGTCAAACAGCCAGACAGTCAGGACCGGCCGGGGAATGCTGGAGAGTTTCGTCTGGTTGCCCGTGCCGCTGCCGTTGACGTGTTCATTGAGGCAATAGTGGAAGAGATTGTTGCCGTTGCTGCGGCGGGCATTTGAGGGGCAGATCCACATCGAACGGCCGGGATCCACGTTGGCATTGGTGCGCCAGGGCATCTCTTTGTAAGTGCGCAACCCAATGACGCGCGGCAGATCGTTATACCAGCCCTCGTCAATAGCCGTGCCATTGGGGCTGCCGTCTTTGGGCAAGAAATCGTCATTCTCCGAGGCGAACAACTGCGTGGCCAACCCCCATTGTTTGAGATTGTTAAGGCAGTAAATGGCATTGGCCTTTTCCCTGGCGCGGCTCAGGGCGGGCAAGATCAGCGCTGCCAGAATGGCGATGATGGCAATTACGACCAACAACTCAATGAGCGTGAAGGCCCTGACGGGCCGGCGAGGCGAGCCACTCACTTTGGCGGAAGGCATAATGTAATCAGTTACGCCACCGGATAATTGTCCGGGCTATATCTCTTTGTTCCGAGGCGATTGATAACTAGACGGAGAAGATAACGCAACTGGAATGCGTGAAAGTTATTAGCCATCGGGTTAACTTGGAATTCGGCCCTTGCCAGCCCTGGGCACCACCCTACTGATCTCCGGCCATGATGGCCTGCGCGAGTTACCTAAAACCGCCCCAATGGCGTCTGAAAGGGCGCGGAGCCGCCAAGCCTTTCAGGAGCCCTTGACAGCCAATAACGCTCGACGTCATGATCTGATTAGATGATCCGCAGCTTTGCCTTCCAGGAAACTGAGCGCCTGTTCAACGACCAAAACTCGCGGCGCTTGCCGCCGCAGATTCAGCGGTCAGCCCGGCGGCAGGCCGATTACGCCTTGCGGTTGGCGCGCTACCAAAAGCAAAAGGAAATCGAGCGCGACGTGGCACCGCTAGCCGCCTAAGAAAGGTCCCGCCATGATTCTGTCTGACTTGCGCAAGAGCTTGGAGCAAAGATTCTGCAGTTACCGGCTAACGCAGGTCAGGATGGGTTGAAAGGGAATTTCAACTTTGCCTGAAAGCCTTCATGGGTGCCGACATTCCAGACTTCATTGATCCCGGCGAAGATTGTCCGTGGCGTTCGCCGCGTCAGATCTTAGCCCGCTACGGCTTCGCGCCATCTCCGCCGTCCAAGCTGGCCGACCGGCAATTGCCTGGCCGGCTTTGGGAATGGCTCTACGCCGCCGCCGCCCGTCGGTTTTTCTTTTCCAGCACAGACCATCTGAGCGATCGCGAACTTTACACACTGCTGTGGGAACAATGGTTCGACCGCCCCACCGCCGACATCCCGCTCGAGGCCGAGACCAACACCACCACGATTATCTCGGAGTTCAACGCCCGGGGGATGACACACGAAGAAATCTGGCTGCGCTACTATGCGGATGAAGCCGACCACGCGCTCTGGCATTCCACCGACCCCGAGTTTGACTTCCCGCCGCACGAGGACCCGCCTTACGACCGCGACCGTTTTCTCCCAGTATCGCCGATTCCGCTTGAAGCCCACGCCGGCTGGTTGCCGGGCGATGACGATCTGTCGGCGGACGACGAACCCGATCCCCTCGGCCTTGCCAAGGTCGATAATGAAATTGCGGCTGCCAATAACAAACTCCCTGATCCCGACCGATCCGATGCCGCCCTGGATGCCCAACTCCGTGCCAGTGAACCGGACAACTGGACCCCACCGGCGCAAGAATTGGTTAAAGAAGGCGTTTCCCTGCTGCCGCCCGTTGAAATCACCGAGGAAACACTGGCACCCATCCTCTGGGAACTGTTGCACAACCTGGCCTTGCGCGGTTTCTACGTCTTGCACGCAGATCACTTAAGCGATGCCGAGCTTTACAATGACCTCTGGCGCCAGGGGCTGCGCGAGCCCGCGCATCTGCCCGGACGAAGCCCGCGCGGCGGCTGGTTTCACGATTTCCTTGGCAATTGGGGCGAGGATGATATGCAACTCTGGTTGCGGTACTACGCCAACGACCAAGAGCGTGCCAAGCATGCGGCAGATTGCCCGAAGGCCGCCATCCCCCCGAAGCAGAAGCCGCCTGTCAATCGCGATTGGCGTTTGCCGAAAGGCCCGTTTTGATTAGTGGCGGGGGTCAGACCGTAAATCGTCCCGGACAATTGCGTCGGCCGCTACATCAGTCCGGGCCTTGCGTTACCCCCCACCGCAGTGGTCACGACAGAGCCGGCGGCGGCTCTTGAGCCAGATGTGCTTCCAGGCGAACGATCAGGGCTGGCAAGTCCTGTTGAGCCGTGTCCCAGAGGGTGGTTTCATCCACGTC
>Ga0118677_10009405_pt1 | contig 15276 bp, 17 predicted proteins | sample AliMusrvi5mmetaG_FD_86154 | JGI IMG/M metagenome (GOLD analysis project Ga0118677, IMG submission 86154)
GTTTATTTTCTCGTACCTATTGCGGGAAAATAAACTTTTATAATTCTTTTGTTTAACCTCTTTCAAGGATTTTCTTCTTCTCATTGTATTCATCCAAAGTGATTTCGCCTGATGCAAACCGTTTTCGCAAAATGTCAAACGATGAATCTTTCCGGCTTCGCTGACCGGGTATGTCATAAGGAAGAGCGAAAATCCAAAAAATCAAAATGATCCAAATAAACCACCACACGAAGTTCATCCCCCAGTAATAATCGTTGTAAAACATAGCTTTCGATTTTAATTAAAATGTGCATTGATTTTTGATAAGTTTTAAAAAATACCTCAGGTAATATCTATGCTAAAATCTACATTCAAGTGATCTGACGCTCGGGTATTTTCCTGAGGTATTTTTGTTTAAAGGAAAGAGTTGTTCTCTTTTTAGTTGCTGATTGACTAATTTGTATAGTCAACAAGTAATTCATTATCAACATTCCAAACGCCAGGTGCATTCCATGCGATACGACCTGCTTCATCTTTTTGATACCACGAATCGACTACGCCGTTAAGAGTAACTTTGTGACCTGAAACTCTAACCTGAATATCTGAATCATCCATTGACCAATTACGGCCTAAAGCATTTTCGATATCTTTTTTTTCGATTTCGTCGTTTGTTTCCGATTGAATTTTGATGTTGTTGGTCACACCCTTTACACCATTCAATTTGCTAACTGCTTTTTTAGCGGCTTCACGTTGATAATTCCAATTAAGATTGCCATCCAGTGAAACCCAACCTGCTTCAACTTTTACTTTTACTTTGTCACTTGGAATTTCCCAATTCCATTTGAACGCATTCACAACTTCGGTAGCAATTTCGTTGTCACTTGTTTTGCAAGTGTTACAAAATTTAATCTCAATTTTTTCGACCACTGCTTTTACACCAGCTACTTTTTTCGCGGCTTCTTCAGCTTCTGACTTTTTGGAATAACTATCAACAGTGCCTGTCAGAGTGACAATACCGTCTTTAACAGTAACACCAATTTCGGCTGCATTCAACAATGGTTCCCATTTGATTGCATCCTGAACGTCTTTTTGCAAAACTTCATTCGATTTCATTTTACTGAATTTTTAATTGTGAAAACGTATCCACAACAATGTAAATTTGATCAACTTTACAGGAGCATTTGTTACACAATTGTGTAGATAAGTTATATCATTCTCACATTTTTAGACTAATATAGTATAGTGTTTTAAAACGGCAGATCATTTTTTTGCTTTTGCCTGATTGGCAACAGCTTGGATTGCTTCCTGTATGCTTGCCTCATCGCCAAGATAGTAGTGACGGATAGCTTGAAGTTCTTCGTCGAACTCGTAAACAAGTGGTATTCCGGTTGGAATGTTTAGTTCAACAATTTCGGAATCCGAAATGTGATCAAGATGCTTGACCAATGCCCGAAGACTATTTCCATGAGCCACAATTAGTATTGACTGACCACTTCTCACCAACGGACTAATGATCTCGTTCCAGTACGGAATAACCCGCTCAACTGTATCTTTTAAACATTCTGACTCAGGAAGCTGATTTGGAAGGAGAAGTTTGTAACGTGGATCATGGCGGGGATGTCTCAGGTCTTCCAACTCAAGTGCTGGCGGACGGACATCGTAACTTCGCCGCCACAATTTAACGTGTTCTTCGCCATATTCTTTGGTTGTATCCGATTTGTTCAGTCCTTGCAATGCTCCATAATGCCGTTCGTTTAAATGCCAGTCGCGGTAAACCGGAATCCACATCAGATCCATTTCATCGAGTACAATCCATAAGGATCTGATGGCGCGTTTTAGTACCGATGTGAATGCAACATCGAAGGTATATCCGTGTTCTTTTAACACACGACCAGCCTCTTTTACTTCACCAATACCGTGTTCCGATAAATCAACATCAGTCCAGCCACTAAAAAGATTTTCCTTATTCCACAAGCTTTCTCCATGTCGCAGAAGTACGATTTGTCGTGGAGTTTTTTTCTGATTTTCTTTCATTTGTATAGCTGTTTATTCATGTAAAGCATTTATAATCTGATTATTAAATTCAATATCCGAAGAAGAATAAAGTATAAGTTTAGCTGACTGCTTTTGCCAAAAGGAATGCAGCTCCTGCAGCCACCATACCTGTAAATGCCACCTTTATGGTTCCTTTAAGAAGTGGTTGCCCGGTCATTTTACTTTTGAAATATCCGAATACGATTAAGGCCAGGACAGTGACCATACACGATAGATTAAAGGCTGTTTTATTATCACTTAGAAGGATATAAGGAGATAAAGGAATAAAACCACCAACCAAATATGAAAGTGCAATGGTACTGGCACTTTTAACTGCCTGGTTCTTTGCAGGTTTTTCTACATTTAGTTCTAGCTTCATCATGATGTCGGCCCAACGATTCTTATCCTTACTAACCTGTAACGCCACTTGCTTACTAAGTGGTTTTTCAACACCCATTTCAATAAAAATATCTTCTACTTCTTTCAGTTCAAGAAGTGGAACGCTTTCGATTTCGCTGTATTCCCGTTTTAATTCTGAATCGTAATGTTCTACTTCCGACTGGCCTGCCAGGAAACCGCCCAGTCCCATTGAAATGCAACCCGCCGTTATTTCGGCTAATCCGGAAACGATAATCAGATGATTTGTATCGAGCACACCGCTTAGTCCGGCCGTAAGTGCAAATGGAACAGTCAGTCCATCAGACATTCCAATGATAATGTCTTTAACTGTGGATGTATTTTTATTGTGTAACTCTTCCATGCTTTGTTTTTTACAGCGAATCACCTGAACGGATACTTTTAAAATTTACTGTAGCGCTAATCTCGATTTATACTAGTTGAACTGTAACAACTGGTTCTAAGATGATTTTAGTCCGAATTGAATTTGCGATTGCACAGGCTTTTTCACTCATTGCAAGAACCCGTCTTGCTTTGCTTTCATTTTGAGTTGACCGAATAACTAAATTTGGTTTTAAAGTGATTTCGGTAAGGGCAAATTTTCCATCAATCCTTTCAATTGTCCCAATTGCACTGCTTTCAAACCGTATGAACTTAATTTTTGAACTTTCGGCAACCAATAAAAAAGTTGACATTAAGCAAGAACTTATTGCTGCTACAAATAAATGCTCGGCAGTCCATCTCTCTTTTGTTACTTTCGAAAATTTAGGCGGAGTTGTATCTTCAATTTTAACAGGAAATACTGGAGAACTCAATGTTCCCCGGGTTTCCGAATCCCAGAGTAGATTAACTTCATAGTAATGTATATTATCCATAGTTTTTAATAAAAGTAGCGGAAAGATAATCCTCCCGCTACTTGAAATCTCTTAACCTAACAGTTCATAGTAATAATCAACAGCCAAGTCATTTTGAACATGCCAAATGCCTGGTGTTTTCCATGCAATCCGGCCTGCTTCTTCCTTATGATACCAGGACTTTACAGTACCAGTAAGTGTCACTTTCGTTCCGGAAACTTTAACATGAATATCACTGTCATCAATTGACAAATCACGGGCAAGTGCATTTTCAACATCTTTTTGTTCAATCGCATCGTGAGTTTCAGATTTGATTTTGATTTCGTTGCTTACACCTTTAACTCCTGTAAGATAATTTACGACGCTTTTTGCTGCATCTTTTTGGTAATTCCATGGAAGTTCACCTTCTAAGGTAACCCATCCGTTTTCAACTTTAACAGTTACTTTGTCTTTTGGAACTGACCAATCTGAATTTAAGGCTTTTAATGCTTCATTGGCAATTTCGAGGTTGGTCTTTGTAAATGAATTCGCAAATTTCACTTCGATTTTTTCAACTAAGGCTTTTACGCCTATAACCTTTTTTGCTGCATTTTCAGCTTCCATTTTTTTTATGTAACTGTCAACCACTCCAGTAAGCGAAACAACACCATCTTTTGCTGTTACGCCAATTTCTGCTGCATTCAACAGTGGCTCCCATTTAATGGCATCCTGAACGTCTTTCTGTAATTCTGAATTAGTTTTCATTTTATTGTTTTTAATTGCAAGAGTATTCTTACAACATTTAAAGTTTCATCATAATACAGCGGAGGATGTTACATTATTCTTTAAATAACTTATACAATTCACACATAATCAATTTACCGGAGAAGCAGGTATTTCGAAAATTGTGCTATCCTTGATAGTATCGTTTATAAGGTCATTTTCATGCGTTTTTTTGAGATTGATAACCTGAACTTTTGTTGGCGTTTTTTCTATTTTTATGAACTGATTTGCAAAAAGCAGTACTATTGAAATCAGCAGTGCTATCGTTGTTAGCTTCACTCCCTTTGTATAATTTCTGTTCCCTTTTTCTGTGATTAGTCTATTACCATTGTAGGAATGTGTGTTTGCTTCTATTTCACTGATTAATATTTCTTTATACGTTTTTGTTAATAATTCCTGAAACTTCTTCACATTATATGCCTGATCGAGTGGGTTAGCCCTGAAAATGCTCAACATTAATAATATTGCCCAACAAAAAAGTATAATAGGGACAATTGAAAAAAATTGAATTAGATGAAAAGTACCTATAAAACTGTTGAGGAAAAATGGTATGAATAATGCTGTAACACCTATGATTGTTCCTGCATATGAATGTTGTTGCCGGTAAGAATCTACTTGCTTTTCAACAATTTCTTTTGAATTGACGGCGAAAAATTCTAAATGTCTTAAATCTTCCATTTTGATTTTTGTGTTATTCAACCCGTGCGAAATCAATGAAACCTGCTTCTACATTGATATGTGTCAGTCGAGCTTTTAATCTATGCCCAACTTCCAAACCATTGTATCCATTCACCAGTTTCCCTTCAACATGCGGATGAAAAAGCCTTATCCATGTGCCTTTGGGTGATGCTCCACTGACAATGGCTTCAAATGTTTCACCAATCCGGAATTGCAAGAGCATCGCATTGGCCGACTTTTCAACCTGTCGCTCTACTTTTCGTACATCATCCTCCTTCAAGGAACAATGACGGGCAATTTCTTCCAGTTGTCCGATCGAATATGGATTTGAATGACCCATCATGGCCGATTTAAGCAGACGTTGGGTCACCAAATCAGGGAAACGCCGGTTAGGCGCTGTTGAATGTGTATAATCCTTGACTGCAAGGCCAAAATGACCTTCGGAAGTTGAACCGGGTGTTTCAACCATATATTCACCTGATCCTAAAAGTTTAAGCACACTTATCGACATATCAATGAAATTCTGCGGATCGTTTTGTTTGAAGAACTTCAGATATGCTGAAAGAGATTTTGAGTTGGCTTTTTCAGGCAGAGCAAAGCCATGCTCTGAAGCCAGCTCAACAATACGATCCCAGCGCTTTGGAGTACGGACGACTCTTCTCAGGGAAGGAAGATTTTTATCTTCCAGATATCTGGCTGTGGCTCCATTGGCGGCAATCATAAAATCTTCGATCAAAGTTTTGGCCCGATTTTTCTGCTCAACTTTCATCTCGCTTAACGAATCTCCATCGAAGATGGGTCGGGCTTCGATTGTTTCAAAATCTAAAGCACCAAGTTCGTAACGCAAATCTTTCATTTTTTTAGCTATCCTGTCCTGTAGCTGAATGTTTTCGGCCAATCCCTTTATCTTGCTAATTCCTGACGGCATAGGGCCTGTCCCTTCCAGCCAGTCACCTAAACTCTCGTACTGAAGCTTTGCATGATTGAATACCACAGCACGATAAACATCAGATTGTTGCACATCTCCCTTATCGCCTACAACCATTTCAACGATAACTGCGCAGCGGTCAGCATTCAGACGCAGTGATGTCAGATCGGTTGACAATTTCTCTGGAAGCATTGAAAATAACTGAGCCACAGTATAGATCGATGCGGTGTTTTGACTGGCATGATTGTCGATACTGGATTGTTTGGCAACCAATGCATCCACATCGGCTATAGCAACCAATAGCCTAACTTTATTGCCCGACAAGTTTTCGGCATACGTTAACTGGTCAAGATCCATCGAATCATTATTATCGATTGAGCACCACTGCAGATCGCGCATGTCTTTGACCATTCAGGATTTACATTTTGCCGGTTCGGTTATATTCTTTAGCTGGGCAAGTAAGGCCGATGGAAAATCAGGAGCTAATCCTCTTGAGATCATTGCCTTTCGAGCAATATTCTGCAAGATAATCCGGTCAAAGTTATTATTCATGATATTTTTATTGGGCTGTTTTTATTGTGAATTTCCGCCCGGTTTTACTTCCAGCGTGATTTTATTTCGTAACGCTTTTATTCGCTTGTTTTACCATCAAACTTTTCATCCATTTTTTCGGCATCTTCTTTTGTATTCCTGATGGTGCCATCCTGATGGTTTGGCGGGCCATAAATGGTGTACATTTTCAATTCGTCGGTGCCTTCATTGATCACATTATGCCTGGCACCTGCTGGTACAATAATTACGTCACCATCTTTCACCTTATATTCATTTTCATCAATAACACATTTGCCTGATCCACTTTCAATCCTGAAAAATTGGTCGTTACCGGCATGAATTTCTGTTCCAATATCTTCACCCACTTTAAGGGTCATGAGTACCAGTTGAAGATGTTTACCTGTATATAAAACTTTTCGGAAATTTTCATTTTCCAACGTGTCCTTTTCGATATTGCTTTTAAATCCTTTCATAGTCATTTCTCCTATTCTTAATTAATTTTTCTCATTGAGTGTACTCAAAAGTAGCCTGGCCGCTTCTGCTGATGATGCCGGATTTTGCCCGGTAATTAATAGCCCATCTTTTTTCACAAATGAATTCCAGTTATCTCCTTTGCTGTATTTGGCGCCCAGCTTTTTTAGTTCGTCTTCAAGCAGAAAAGGAACGATTTTGGTCAAACCGACAGCTTCTTCTTCAGTATCCGAAAAGCCTGTTACCTCTTTATCTTTTACCAAAGGTTCGCCATCTTTATCTTTAACTTTAATTAAAGCAGCAGGAGCATGGCATACAAATGCGATTGGTTTTTGATGCTTGTAAAAATCCTCAATTAAATGAATGGAGTTTTCGTCGTTTGCTAGATCCCACAATGGTCCATGGCCTCCGGGATAAAACACAGCATCATAGTCATCCTGATTTTCTTCACTCAGTTTTAGCGTATGGGCAACTTTATCAATTGCTTCATTATCAATATAAAATCTTTTTGTGGCCAGGGTTTGTGCATCCGGAGATTCACTTTTTGGGTCAACTGGCGGTTGCCCGCCATTTGGCGAGGCTATTGTCAATTCTACACCTGCATCGGCTAAAACATAATAGGGTGCTGCAAATTCTTCAACCCAGAAACCGGTTTTCTCACCGGTCGTACTTTCATTATATTTAGACTTTAACAATCATTTTACCATCATTTTTACCATCAAACAGATCAATAAATGCTTGCGGAATTTGATCGAATCCTTCAACAATAGTTTCAGCATAGGTGAGTTTGCCTTCTTTTAACCAGTGGGCTAACAGTTGTATTGCTTCCGGAAATTTTTCAGAAAAATCAGAAACAATAAATCCCCGCATCGTGGCACTTTTTGTCAGAAGTATTGGCTGTAATCGTGGTCCAACGGGCATTTTCGTTTCGTTGTAAAGCGATATGGCACCGCAAACCGGAAGCCGTGCATGTTTGTTAATGTTCGCTAAAACGGCATCCGAAATTTCACCCCCCACATTGTCGAAATAAATGTCAACACCATTGGGGCAAGCTTGCCGAATGGCTTCTTTCATATCCGAAGTAGTTTTGTAATTGATGGCCTGATCGAATTTGAATTTCGACCGAAGCATTTCTGTCTTTTCATCCGAACCAGCAATTCCCACTACATTGCAGCCCAAAATCTTGCCGATTTGTCCGACAACACTTCCCACTGCGCCGGCTGCTCCTGAAACAACCAGTGTTTCACCAATCTTCGGGCATCCGATTTCAGTCAGACCCAAATAGGCGGTCAAACCGGTCATCCCCAGGATTCCTAAATAAGGTGTCAGTTCCGAAGCCTTGGCATTCAACTTATTTAGGCCGTTGCCGTTAGAGACCTGGTATTGTTTCCACTCTAAATTTCCGGATACGAAATCACCCTTTTTAAAACTGGTGTGATTCGAGACGATGATTTCGGCTATAATTCCCGATTGTATCGGTTTGTTTAACTCGAAAAAAGGTACATACGATTTGGATTCATTCATGCGTCCACGCAAATACGGATCGACCGAGACGTATAAAGTCTTCAGCAAAATCTCGCCTTCGAGTGCTGATGGCATTGATTCATCGATAAATTTAAAATCACCCAATACCGGTTTTCCGACTGGTCTTTTGTTTAAAAGGATTACTTTGTTCATGTTTTCTGAATTTATCGTAATTGCTTTGAATATTAATTGATTACAAACTCAACATTTGATTTTAATTCTATTTCGTTTCCGACACCTGTTACTTTAGGATCACTTCCTACCTTGAAATCGAGACGATTTAATTTACCTGTGATCGTAAAACCCAGAGAGTATTTTTTTGAAATCGTGTTTTGCCCTTTGCCATTGAATACCACATCAAATTCAATGGGTTTTGTTTCACCATGAATGGTAATGTTGCCTTTCAACTTGTAGTTTTTCCCGCTTATTTTCTTGAATGAGTTGCTTTTGAAGAATAGAGTAGAATATTTAGCTGCATCAAACCAACCGGGACTTTTCAAATCAGTATCCCTCATCTCAACTTCTGTATTGATGGAATTTATATCAGCGGTCATTTCAATTTGGGCATCGCTAAAATCTTCCTTTGTTGAAACAAACGTTGCATTAAACAGTTTGAAATTTCCTTCGATGTGAGAAATGCCAAAATGAAAAGCACTAAATGACAGTCGGGCATGGTTTTTATCCAGGGTGTAGTTATTTTGAGCAAATGCAACTACACCAAAAAAACATGCCGAGATAAGTAAAAGAATTTTTTTCATGGTACTATTTTTATGAAGTTAAAATGTTGTTGTATTGATTTTTGTGAATATTCTATTTGGTGATCTCTAACAGCTTAAACTTTTGGAGCAGTAATTTTCATAACCCATTCTGAAAATGCCAGCATAAACTTTCTAGTGAATTCACGGGTTGAATCGTTAATCAGATTTTCGTGGTCATCAAACATTTCTCTGGCATTGCCAATATAGGCTTCAGGTTGGGCCATAACCGGAACATTTAGAAACACCAGCGATTGTCGTAAATGGTGATTGGCTCCAAAACCACCAATATGTCCGGGCGATACAGTTACAATAGCGGCCGGCTTTCCATTCCATGCACTTTTCCCATAAGGACGTGATCCTACATCGATTGCATTTTTTAGTACTGCCGGTACTGATCGGTTGTACTCGGGCGTAACAAAAAGAATACCATCAAAACCGTTTAACTGATTACGAAAATCGGTCCAGGTAGCTGGTGGCGTTTCGTCCAAATCCTGATTGTACATTTGAAGTTCGCCAATCTCCAATATTTTAAAGTCAAGTGTTTCGGGTGCAATTTCGATGAGCGCTTTTGCCATTTTTAGATTTAGCGATTCCTTCCGGAGACTTCCCACAATAACCGCGATATTTTTAGATTTCATCTTTACTTTTTATGATAAAGTAAAGGTCAGCGTATTGATTGCTGAAAGTGTTACACAATTCTGCTCAATAGTTACATCATTCACATATTTTGCTCAAAATTTCACCTTCTTGTAAAAGATTGATTTGGTAATTTCCGCCGCAATAATGTATACTACCACAATTAACATCAGTAGCAAATAGGTTGATAAACTGAGCGGGGTAAATCCAAAGATGATTCCCAGCGGAGTGAATGGAAGTATGATTGTGATGAAGGCGATTGAGAGTGTTGCGATTAGCAGGTATTTTCCCGGTTTGCTTTTAAAGAAAGGCTTCCGGCTTCGAATGACCAGTACAATGACCGATGCGGAGATCACGGATTCCAGAAACCATCCGGTACGGAACTCACCCTCATTTGCACGTAAAACAAGTAGCAGAAGACCAAAAGTCAGGTAATCAAATACTGAACTTACCAGGCCAAAAGTGATCATGAATTTGCGGATGGCTTTGATGTCCCACCGCCGCGGATAATTGATCATTTCTTCATCGATATTGTCGGCAGCGATGGTCATTTCAGGAAAGTCGGTTAACAGGTTGGTCAATAAAATCTGTTTGGGTAATAAGGGCAGAAATGGAATAAACAGCGATAAACCGGCCATGCTGAACATGTTTCCGAAATTGGCGCTGGTGGCCATAAACACATACTTCAGCGTATTGGCAAAAGTTGTTCGTCCTTCTTTAACTCCCTCAACAAGAACACCAAGATCTTTCTCCAGCAAAACAATATCGGCGGCATCTTTGGCAACATCTGCTGCAGTATCCACTGAAATCCCGACATCGGCAGCATGAAGCGCAGAGGCATCATTAATTCCATCGCCCATATATCCCACCATATTTCCGGCCTTTCGCATGGCAACAATAATCCGTTCTTTCTGATTGGGTTCCACTTCAGCAAATACACTTACAGTTCCTACTTGTTTGAGCAATTTGGTATCGCTCATCTGATGGATTTCAGGACCAGTAAGGATTTTGGTGTCAGTTAATCCCATTTTCTCACTGATGCTGGCTGCCACCAGATGATTATCTCCGGTGATCACTTTGAGTGAAACTCCCAGTTTTTTCAGACTTTCAATGGTGTCGGCAATATTTGCTTTTGGCGGATCGAAAAGGGTTAGAAAACCCAAAAAGGTCATATCCTTTTCATCGTCTTTGCTGATGAGCGAATCAGAAGACAGATTTTTATAGGCAATTCCAATTGTACGAAATCCATCGTTGCTGAACGACAAAAAGTGTTCCTGAATTTGCTTTTGCAAAGTTGCTATTTTAACCACATTTCCTACGCCGATTTCTGCGGTTGAACAGACTTCGAGTATATTAGACAAGGCACCTTTGGTTACCATCAAATACGAATCACCTTGTTTAACTGAAATACTTAAGCGTTTCCGAAGAAAATCGTAGGGAATTTCGTCATGCTTCTGGTATCCTTTGATGTTAATTTTCTGAAAGTCGAGAATGGCTTCATCAATTGGGTTTGTAAAACCAGTCTCGTAGGTAGCATTGAGGTAAGCAAATAGAAAAACTTTTACACTGGCATCTCCATTCACGTCGAGTGCCGCTTCTAACTTAACGGTTCCTTCGGTAAGCGTGCCGGTTTTGTCGGAGCAGATAATATTCATGCTTCCCAGGTTCTCGATAGAAGACAGACGCTTTACGATAACTTTCTTTTCAGCCATCTTTTTGGCGCCATGTGCCAGGTTGATGCTGATGATGGCAGGCAATAACTGTGGCGTTAATCCAACGGCAAGCGCCAGTGAAAAAAGAAAAGCTTCTAAAATTGGTCGTTGCAAATAAACATTTATGGCAAATATGAGTACCACCAATACCAGGGTAACTTCTCCGAGAAAATATCCAAACCGGCGAATACCAAGTTCAAATTCGGTTTCAGGAGCTTTGAGTTTAAGTCGCTCCGACACATTGCCAAATTCAGTATTTTTGCCGGTAAGTATAACCAAAGCCTTTGCAGTGCCGCTAACAATGTGGGTTCCCATCCAAAGCGAATTTTCCCGCTGCGAAAGTGCTGTTTCTGAAGGTAATACTATCACATTCTTTTCTGCCGGAAAGGTTTCGCCGGTAAGCATGGCTTCGTCAACGAAAATATCTTTTTCCTCGACCAATATACAGTCACCCGGCACTACGTCACCGGCATTCAGAATGACGATGTCGCCCGGAACAATATCTTCTACCGGGATTTCTACTTCTTTTCCATCGCGAAGAACAGCCGCTTTGATTTGCACCAAGGCAAGCAGCTTTGCAACTGCATTTGATGCGCTAAACTCCTGCCAAAAGCCCAGAAGTCCACTAATGAGCACAATGCCAAGAATTATGGAGGCATCGACAAAGTTGTGGAGGAACAATGACAAGATCGACGCAGCTAAAAGAATGAGAATTATCGGACTTTTAAACTGGTTGATAAGAAGTATAAACGCGCCGGATTGTTTTTGAGGTTTAATACTGTTGTAGCCATAACTAATGAGTCTTTTATTTGCTTCTTCGGTGGTAATACCATGGGCGGTTACCTGAAGTTTACTGAGTAATTCGGTTGCGGGGATGCTCCAGAAAGAGGGAATATTTGAATCCATGGATACTATTTTTATTTGTCATTGCTTTATTATCCGTCCATCATCCATTTCGATGATACGTTGGGTGTTTTTTGCAAATTCCAAATCATGTGTTACAACCAAGAGTGTTTGATGAGATTCTTCAGTCAGTTTTTTGAAAATGTCGAAAACGATCAAACTATTTGCTTTATCTAAATTTCCGGTTGGTTCATCACACATAATGATGTCCGGATTGTTAATCAATGCCCGGGCAATAGCTACACGTTGCTTTTCTCCACCTGAGAGCTGGTTTGCTTTTTTTTCAGCCAATTTCCCTATATTCAGTTTGTTCAGGTGTTCCATAGCATGCTCCCGAACTTCTTTCTCCGGAAATGCACCCAGTTTTAAGCCGGGAAGCATCACGTTTTCTACGGCAGTAAATTCATTGAGTAAATAATGAAACTGAAATACAAAACCAATTTTCTCATTTCGTATACGTGCCAGTTGTTTTTCATTGCGACCACGCATGACCTCCTGATCCAGAAGCAATTCTCCTTCGTAATCTGTATCCATGGTTGAAAGAATATAAAGCAGGGTTGATTTTCCGCAACCCGATTTTCCGGTTATCGACACAAATTCTCCCTTTTTAATGGAGAAAGTAATATCCTTCAAAATCTGGACATCCACAGGATCGTGAAAACTTTTACAGATTTTATTGGCCTGAAGAACTATTTTTTCGTCCATATTATTTTCCTCTGATAATGATGACCGGGTCTATTTTACTGGCTTTCCGTGCCGGTGCCCAACCTGCCAGATAAGTTGTTACAATCGAAAACGCTGATCCGATAAAGTAGAATACCGGATTATAATTGATAGGATATGTTCGTACTGTTGGAAGTGAGGCTGTTACAAACGGAATCTGGTCGATGACCAACGAAAAAAGGAAGCCGAAAAGAATTCCAAGTAAGCCGCCAACAATTCCGATGCTCAAGGCGATGACCAAAAAGATATGATTTACATCTGCACCTGAAAACCCAATAGCTTTGAGAATGGCAATGGAATCCATTTTTTCATAAATCATCATGTTCAGAATATTGTAGATGCCAAATCCGGCAACAATAAGCAAGGTAATTCCTACTGAATACGAAATCAGGGTTCGGATAAACGAGCCGGTTTCAAACTGTGCATTTGCAGTTTGGATATCTTCAGCGTCAGTTTGAAATAACTGTGCATATTCTTTTGCAATCGCCGGAGCCTTGCTAATATCTTTTAGTTTTACCTGAATATCGGTAACATAATCGTTCGGTTTGCCAATTACCTTTTGAGTTGTACTAAACGAAGCGTAGCTCTGAACCTTATCTAATTCCTGAATACCAGATTCATACAAACCCACCACTTTTAACGGAAACTGCTCTTGCTGAACGGTGGTGATCTGAATCACATCGCCAATCCCCGCCATGAGTTTTTCGGCCAGTCCTTTTCCTAAAATGATACTGTTCGGGATGTTGTTTATATCGAGCGGATTGCCCGCCATCACATAGTCGCTAAAATGAAACAAACTGCTTTCTGCCTGAACATCAATTCCGCTGATGATGCCAGTGATGTCAACCGATCCATCAGCAAAAAAAACAGGAGCGGTGATTTTGGGTGCTATCCCAGCAACCCGTTCATCTTTTCTTAGCGCATGCATAATTGCTCCGCTGTTGTATATTTCTTGTCTGCTGCTTCCTGATTTAACTGAGCGAATGAAGTTATAGCTGTCCTTAAATTCGGCAGAAGTATTGATTGGCTGATGAATATTGGGTTTTATTTCGTTAAAAATCCGGATATGTGCTGTTCGGTTCAGCATAATTCCATCAAGTAAATCATTCAACCCGGCCATAAAACTTAAAAGTGCAATAAACATCGTAATTCCGAAGGTAACACCAATGGCTGCCAAAAGTGTCTGTTTCCAACGTGCCAAAAGCAGCGACCGTGCGATTCGAAAAATTAACCTGAGCTTCATGGTTTTGGTTTATATATCAGATCATCAGCAGTCAGGCCGCTTTTAATTTCCGCTTTCTGATAATCCATCAAGCCAAGCTCCACCTTTCTTATTTTTCCTTTGGCCAATGTAACGACTGAATCGCCAATGAGATAACTTCTGGGAATGGTCAGCGCTTTTTCTTTGGTGTGGATAATGATGTTTGCTTCAACCAACAGATTTGGATAAAGTACTGGTGGCTTGGTTACAAAAATGGCATTGACTGTAAACGATCTGGACTGCTCGTTCATCAAAGGTTCAATTTTTTCAATTTGAGCATCAAAAACTTCGCCCTTGTAGCTGTCCATGGTGAAAAGTACTTTCTGACCTTTACTAATCCGGGTAATATCATATTCATCCACTTTCATTTCAATTAGGAAATCATTGGCATCGCCCATAATAGCCACAGGGCTTTGAGTATTGACCAATTCACCTTTTTCCTTCAAAATTTTAAAAATGCGGCCTGCTAATTCGGCTTTGATGACATAATCATCTTCGAGCGAGCTGCTTATCTTTAAATTTGTTTTTGACTGGTCGGCTGTGAATGTTAATTGCCTTTTTAAATCGTGGTAGCGAAGTCCGGCAAGCTGATATTCGGTTGCCGAGTTTTTGGCGGTGAGTTTTCTTTGGTCAAAATCGTTTCGACTGCCAATGCCTTTCGACCATAAAATGCTTTGTCTGGCAAACAACGACGAATCATTTTTCATTTTGCTTCTCGCTAAATCCAAGGTAGCTTTTGCTTCCTTTATTTGGTCGGCATTTGCATTTATGTTTGTATTGTTTACAGCTAATTTTGCATTATGAACATTGAGTTTTGAGGTTTCATTTGAAACCCGGATGATAGGTTCACCTTTGGTAACCTGATCTCCTTCAGTAACCAGAATCTCATCAATTATGCCATTTACAGTGGAATATACTTCGTACTGGTTTTTACTTTTAACGATTCCTGAAGCGTAAACCGACTCCGATATAGTTTCGATCGTTGGTCTGGTTTTCTCGGTGCCACTTTTACAGGAACAAACAATTAGTAGACTAAAAAAGATGAAATGAGTCTTCTTCATAATAGTTGAAAGTTGGGTATATCCTGTTTTGTGACGGTTTACTA